>Ga0247834_1000783_pt1 | contig 58865 bp, 57 predicted proteins | sample LaCruzMarch2015__8_FD_187118 | JGI IMG/M metagenome (GOLD analysis project Ga0247834, IMG submission 187118) | Freshwater microbial communities from meromictic Lake La Cruz, Castile-La Mancha, Spain - LaCruzMarch2015_12m | ecosystem: Environmental > Aquatic > Freshwater > Lake | place: Spain...
CGGGTTGCACACCAGCGACCACCTCGGCAAGGTCATTGGGATTCTGCATCCCTTTATCCTTAATGACATTTTTAGGCACAACTTGCACGGTTAAAGGGGTTTCCAAAAGTGGGGTTTTGGTTTTGGTTGCGGTGCTGCTGTCGGTGATTTGGTAATCTTTATACGCCAAATCATTTGGGTCATACATGGCTTCGCCTGTTACTTTCACCATCGGCAAATTCACCCCCGATTGCGCCGAAGTAGCAGCTTCTGTAATCACCACAGGCGCAGCCGATTTCACCAAAGTCACACTGCCGCCCGTTTGCTTAATCGCCAAACCTTTCCCCGCCACCAATCTATCCAAAGCCTGTTGCGGCGTGTAATTGCCATAAACCGGATTAGCACGGACATCCCGTGCCAAGCCTGCCGGAAAGCCCACTTGCCAATCGCTGGTGGCGATAAAAGCATTGAGCGCGTCTGCCAAAGGTTGGGCGGGGATGTTAAATTGTTGGGTTTGGTTGCCAGCAGCTAATGTTAGAGGCGATACACCCAGTACGGGTAAAGCCAAGGCGATGGCGAGGGTAAGTTGGCGCAATGCGCCGGGGGTGTTGTTGGTGTTGGGGTGCATAGCCGCTGCTGTGTGCCGTTAAGAAAACCGCGCTTTTGCCGCGCTTAGGAGACGAGACGTTTCAGGGTTTGGATCACACACTTGGGTTTAAAAGTTTTTTTGATTGAACTATAAGGGGTGAAAAGTTAAACTTAATTAAAATAATTCAACTTATATGTACGGGTTAAACATGCAAACATTAAACGTTTTAAATAAAGGCCAAGTGGTGATTCCGGCGGAATTGCGCCAACGTTTGGGGATAAAGCCAGGGCAACGGGTGGAGTTGCGCGATGCGGGGGATCATCTGGAACTTTATCCGTTACCCCAGGATACGCTGGCGGCTTTTCGGGGTTCTTTGCAGCGGGATGTATCGTTGGCGGACGAGCTAATCGTTGAGCATCAACGCGAGGTTAAACATGACGAACAGCGTTAAACCCATTTACGTGCTGGACGCCTGCGCATTGCTCAGGCTTGCCCAAGACGAGCCGGGGGCGGATACGGTAGCCGAGATTTTAGCCTCTGCCCAAGCGGGGTTATGTCGGGTGTTGTTACATCAAATAAATCTGGGCGAAGTGGTTTATCGGATTGGCAAGGGCTTCGGCTGGTCAGTTGCCGAACGCAAACGCGCAGAAATCAGTTGGCTGCCGATTGAAGTGGTGGCTTTTTCGGAACCCTTGTTTTGGGCGGCGGTTAAATTGAAGTCGCAGTATTCCATGTCTTATGCGGATTGTTTTGCGGCGGCGTTGGCAATGCAAGAACAAGCGGTATTGCTGACTAGCGATCCTGAGTTTGGGGTGTTGGGGGATGCGATTACGACGATGAAAATTTGAACCCCCCATAAGACAACTCGCCATAATTTTGGGATATGACGGCGATACGGGCTAAGGTTTTGCGTTGATTGGGTTTTATTAGGCGGTGCAGTAGTTTTGCAATTAGCTTTATAAAAATTAAAAATTAAAAATTATAAGTAAAGTGTATTTACAATATAAAGCATATGGGAGATTTTCAATGAAACAAGCCGTTAACTTTAGACTCGATGAAAATATTTTGATCACGATTGCCGTGCTTGCTAACGACTTACAAACCAGCAAAACCGATATTATCGAAAAAGCAGTCATGCAATTTGCGGCTTCTAGGGAAGGTCGAAGAAATGCGTTGATGCAGTTTGCCGGAACGTTGGCGGTTGACGAGGCAGATACCATTTTAAATGCCATCCAAGCCGATAAATCCAATAAAGATAGTGATTTCGCCCTATGAATCTCGTCATTGATAGCGATATTTTGATTTACTTTTTAAAAGGCCACATTGAAATCGTCGAAAAATTATCCAGCTATCCGGCAGAAGCTCTTTTTACGACCCGTATCAATTACACCGAGTTGTTGTACGGCGCCTATAACTCAACAAAAGTAGAACAAAACCTAAGCAAAATTACGGCGCTGCTGACAATGTTGCCGATTTTGGAATTCGACCAGACTGCCAGCGTGATTTTTGCCCAAGATAAGGCCGCGCTAAAACGGCAAGGTAATTTGATTGCTGATATGGATTTAATGATTGCCAGTATTACCAAAGCGAATGGGTTTTCGTTGGTCACGAATAATGGCAAGCACTTTGACAGGATTGAAAATTTGAAACTGGTGCGTTGGTTGTAATTATGATTTCAACACCGTCAAATACGGCGAAATAGTAATGATTTTCGCGCCAACTATATTGGCTAAGTTATGGATGACGGAGGCGGTATCGTCCAGTTTGTAATTGCCGGTAATGCGGGTTTGCCCCAGTTTGGCATCGGTTATCACAATCGCCCCCGGATGGTAACGGTCGAGTTCGGCAAGCACTTGCGCCAGGGTTTGGTCTTGGAAAATCAAGCGGCCTTTTAGCCACGCGAAACGGCGGACGGGATTGATAGCGCTGGCCGGGGCGGCGTTGTTTGTGCTTATTTCAGTATGTTGTCCGGCGGTCAGTTGTACACTGCCACTGTTTTCTCCGGCGCAAGCGACAATGCCGCTATCCACATCCACTTGAGTTGTTTCCCCTGTTTTTACAGTAAAACGTGTGCCGACCACCCGCACCGTGCCTTGTTCAGTCGCCACAATAAATGGCTTGGTTTTATCCGGCTGCACTTCAAAAAATACTTCCCCTTGCAAGAGTTTGATGCCGCGTTGCGACTCGCTAAAGTTAAGCGTGACAGCAGAATCGGTGTTTAAGATCATCGCCGAGCCATCCGCCAATTCAATTCTCTTTTGCTCGCCCGTGGCGGTGACGTAATCGGCCTGCCAACGGTTGATAATTCCAGAAGCGATTGCTAACCAACCACTTACTAAAACTATTGAGGCAGCAGTTGCCCAACGCATGGCTTGGTTGCGTTTGTGAGTGACCGGAAAGGGAATGGCGGCGTAGTGGTTTAAGGCTTGGTTTAATGCGGGGGATTGCCAAAGCTGTTCAACTCTATTAAATGCCGCCTGATGGTCGGGATTTTCTGCAAGCCATTGTGCAAAGGCGGTTTTTTCGTTGTTGCTGACTTGACTGTCTTGCAAACGGGCGAACCAAGCCAAGGCTTGGTCTTGCGTGTAGCTGTGTGGGCTAGTTGAATCCGGTTCGGGATGATGGGACATGGCGGTTGCTTTTATTGGGTTCAGCAGCATTTTATCAGCATCAGGCGTTTGTGACATGTTGTTAAAAGGGATCATCACCTTGGGCGGCGAGAAGATGGGCAACAGCCGCTTGGATGTTTTTTTCCACGGCACTGCGGGAAATGCCCAAATGCGTGGCGATGCGCCCGTAAGTCCAATGATGGAAACGATGTAGCACCAGACAAGTCCGTCGCCGTTCCGACAAGTTCTGTAAGCCATCAAGCAACAACGCCACTTGTTGTTGGTCGGCGACAATTTGTTCCGGTGATAAAGGCGTACTTAGGACAGGTTCATAAATACTGCCACTAACTTGTTTGGCTACTACCGCTTCATTGCCCAGCGGTTGGCGGATGCGCTGTTTACGAAGATGGTCTAAGGCTAAATTTCTGCCAATTTGGAAGAGAAACGAATTCGGAAAGCTGATTTCCTGGGTTGTTGATGCTTGTAAAAACTTGAGGTAGGTATCTTGCGCCAAATCTTCGGCGGTATGTTGGCAACCAACAATGCTGGCAAGCGAGAGGATTAGTGTTTGCCGATGATGCAAGAATAAGTCATTGACACTAATAGTTAGATTGTCCATGTTTAGCGAGGTAAAACCGATAAAAGCGTATTTGAGGTAATTACCGTATTCAGCAAAAAACAAGCCAAAATGTAAATAAATTGATGCAAGTTTTGCAAGGCTTGTTGAAAATTGTCTTAATTGGGAATTTTCAGTTTCGTCTATCGATTTGGAAAGCTGCTAAGGCTATATTATTATTGATAAATTTTGTTAGTGTTCAGGTGGTACATTTTGCCCTTCCTGAAATGAGGTCTTGTGGATAGTTTAAACCTAAGGCTGAAATGCATAAGGGAAGTCTAAGATGCACTCGTAAACTGTGTTATTTGCCACACCAAACTGCGTCATATCCCATGATTTTACCGGGTGTAATTAAGGGGCAGATTGCCTTCGGGTAACTTTTTTTGCTTACTTTCTTAGCGCAATGCTTTAAAAGGCAATTGTAATAAGCGTACAAAACTCAATTCTGTCGCTCTGCGGAGAGCGGGCAAACCGATGGTCATTGCCGTTTGCGGGAGCTGTGGTTCTGGTCGGTAGGTACTAAACATCCGATCCCAAAAAACGACTGAAAATCCGTAGTTGCTATTGGTTTCAGCGGGCAGGGCGGAATGGTGGATACGGTGCAAATCCGGCGTGATGAGCAGCCAGCGCAAGCTTTTCTCCAATCGGGCGGGAATAAAAATATTGCTGTGGTTGAACATCGCCGCACCGTTCAGGATAATTTCGAACACGACGACTGCCAGTGGGTTTGCACCGATGATTACGATGCACAGGGTTTTATAAACCATCGACAAGAGTATTTCCAATGGATGGAAACGCACTGCGGTGGTGGCGTCAATCGCCAAGTCGCTATGATGCACTTGATGCAAACGCCAAAGTAGTGGGATATGGTGACTGGCAACATGTTGCCAGTAAATGGCAAAATCCAGCCAAAATAAGGTCACTACCATTGCCAGTGGCTTCGCCGCATCCAGCCAATTCAACAGCCCAATGCCTTGGGTTTGAGCGTAATCTGCCGCCAGATATGCCATGCTACCGATGGAAACCCGCATCAACAGCATATTGCCTGCGGCAAGGCCGAGATTGATGGGCCAGCGTAGTTGGCGGTCAATATTGTCTTTACGTCTGGGTATTAAAGTTTCCAGGCCTATCATCAGGGTGAAAATGCCTGCTGCAACTGCCAGTCTTAGCCACGTATCCATAATCTCCCCTTGGCATAGATTGCCGCTAGTTTGTCAGGATGGACACCGCAAGCAAAACAGCCGCGCAGCCACCACATCAATAAAATAGTTTGAAAAACGCCATGTCGTTCCCAGCGGCGGCCTGAGCTGGTCACTTTGGTTGGTAAGCAGACTGGTCTGCTGATTTTCTTTAAGGCTTTGCTAATGGCAATGTCTTCCATTAAAGCCATATCAGGAAAGCCACCTATAGCCGCGAACACCCCGCGTTTAACAAAAATTACTTGGTCACCTGTAGCAATACCCGTTAAACGCGAACGCCAATTCATCATAAACGCGATGATTTTTAGCATGATATGTTTACCTTCCAATTGGATGTCAAACCGTCCCCAATACCGAGTATGGCTTAGATGGGAGGCAATAAGTTCCAGGGCGTATTGGGGCAGATAGGTATCGGCGTGGAGAAAAATTAGCACATCGCCCTTTGCGTTTTCGGCACCGTGGTTCATTTGTCTGGCGCGGCCGGGTTTTGAAAGTAACACTTTATCAACGAATGGCGTTGCTAGGTCGATAGTGTCATCGCTGCTGCCCCCATCAACCAACAATAACTCACAATCCTTGCGGTAAACTTGTAATGCCGATAGGCAATGTTGAATGCTAGCGGCTTCGTTGAGTGTCGGGATGATGATGGAAAAATACATGAGATGGCCTTTAAGCCAAGCAAGTGGAACGTAGCCGAATTATAAAACAGTTGGCAATGCCAAATGCCCATAAAAAAAGCTTTTGTGAATGCCACAAAAGCTTTTTTAACAACCCTAAGTAAGCTGGTGTTTTTATTTTGTGCTTACGTTGGTTGCTGTCAAACCTTTAGGACCTGATTCGACGTCGAAAGTGACTTTTTGACCTTCAGTTAAGGTTTTAAAGCCTTCACCTTGGATAACGGAATGATGTACGAAAACATCTTCGCCGCCTTCTGTGGGTGCGATAAAACCAAAACCTTTGGTGTTGTTAAACCACTTTACAGTACCTGTTGCCATTGGAAAACTCCTGAAAATAAAACTTACGGTAAAACAGAACTACAACATTGATGACCGGATAAGTATTAATCGGACTTCCACTGGCTCAACATCTTGACTCTGTGGGTGCGAATTGTACTGATATTTTTTACCCGAAGCTATTTCTCAACACAAATTCCTTAAAAATTGTGGCAGAATCCTTTCATTTTTTTAAAAAGTAAAGAGGCTAAATGCGGCTGTTCCACATCAAAATAAAAGCTTTCAAGGATTTTCGGACAACAAATACAGACCATCCAGCACCAAAGAATTGGGGCTGACCATACCGATCACTTCGCGGTTGGCGATGACCGGCGCCCGCACCAGATTGTAATTGGCGAACAAGCGTGAGCAATAACGGATATCCATGTCAGGATGTACGGAAATGACGGGTTTGCTCATGATTTCATAAACATTGACGCGCTCCGGTGCGCGGTCTTTTGCCAGCACATGGCGGGCGATGTCGCCAGAATTGATGATGCCGTATTCATCATCTTCATGACGTTTGTTGACAATCAGTACCGAAGTTTTTTGCGACTTCATGATTTGCAAAGCTTCAGCGACAGTAGCGATGCCGTCTATCCTGCCAAAATCAGTTTTCATGACATCCTTGACACGGATGACTTGTGGTTTTTCAATCATATTTTGTCCTCAATTTCATGGCTTAGTATTTCCATCTGGCGGGTCACGCCGATAGCATCTTCAACATCAATCTGAAAAGCGATACCGGTACCCGGTTTATTATCAAAATTGGCAACACCGGCGATTTTCTCCAAAATATGGCGGCTTAAATGTTCTTCGACCAGCATCAGCAACACGTCGCGTTGGGTTTCCAAATTCAGGCCAAAAAACGTCTTCGATTGCTTCATGCCCTCACCACGCGCATTATTGATGACTGTTGCGCCTTTCGCGCCGTTTTCGCGAGCCGTGGTTAACACCAGATCGGTTTTATCGTCTTCGACAAAAGCGATAATTAATTTAAAGTGCATACCTATCCTCAAGATGTGGATTTACGTTTGCCTAGCCAGTGCGCCAATTGGGCGTAAGCCAGCACGGCGATGATGGGAAAAAGACTGGCGAAGGCGATCAGGCCAAAGCCATCCAACAAGGGATTGCGCCCCGGCACGGTCGATGCCAGTCCCAATCCTAAGGCCGTGACCAGCGGCACGGTAACGGTCGATGTGGTCACCCCGCCAGAGTCGTAAGCCAAGGCAATAATGACCTTAGGGGCGAATAGCGTTTGAATGATGACCACCACATAGCCAACAACAATATAAAAATATAACTCAGTACCCGTGACGATGCGGAATGTACCGAGCGCGATGCCAAATGCGACACCAATGGACACGGCAATACGCAAACCCCAGGCACGGATGCCGCCACCAGAAATTTGCTCAGCTTTCATGGCAACGGCTAATAACGACGGTTCCGCCAAGGTGGTTGCAAAGCCAATGCAAGCAGCAAACACATAGACCCAACTGTAGCTCATCCAAGTGCGCGGAGTGGTTTCGGACAAACCCAAAAATTCATTTGAAGTCAATTGCGTGGCCATCAATTTTCCCAACGGAAACAACGCCATATCTAAACCTTCCAGAAAAAATGCGATCCCCAGCAACACATAAATAAAACCGACAGCAAGTTTCTTAGGGTTGGCCAATGGCTTGCGGATCACTAGTAATTGGAAGCCGATAATAATTGCCGCAATCGGCAAAATATCGCGGCATGTTTCCAGGATCACTCCGGCAAAATGCACTAACCAAGTTATCATAGTAACATCCCATACGCCATCACAAAAATCATCGGCGTCAAGGAAGCAAATGCAATTAAGCCAAAGCCATCAATCATCGGATTGCGGCCTTTAATGGCTGTTGCCAAGCCCACGCCTAAAGCGGTCACCAAAGGCACTGTAATCGTTGATGTGGTCACGCCACCAGAATCGTAAGCAATACCAATAATATCCGCCGGGGCGAACGGGGTGATGGCCGTCACCACGCAATAACCGCCAATTATCAAATAATGGATGGGCCAGCCCCGAATAATCCTCAGCACACCGACCAAAATCGCCACGCCTACCGATAAGGCGACCGTCAAACGCAAACCCAGCGCATAGCTGCTTTTGGCTTGTTCCGAATCGGCGATAATGCCGCCTTGGCTGGCAATCCGCGCCGCCTCATCACTGATGGCAATCAGGGCGGGTTCTGCGACCGTCGTGCCAAAGCCCAAACAAAACGCAAACACGAGCAACCACGGCAAACTGCCTTTGCGTGCAAACGCATACGCCATTGCCTCGCCCAACGGGAACAGACTTTGCTCCAAGCCTTGAATAAATAATGCCAAACCGAACACCACAAACAACATGCCTAACACCAAATGCAAGACATCAGGCACAGGTTGGCGGATGATCGCTATTTGAAAAAATAGCACCACCACCAGAATCGGCAGCAGATCGAAAATGCTGCTGAGCAGTTGTTTGATAAAACGGTTTTTAAACATGACCCTGCTGATGTTGGGTGAAGTCTGGATGGTAAAGCGGTATGGTAAGTTTGGGCGTAATCGGTGGCCTACCGATGTTTTTAATTCCTAATGATGATCGGTTGGTTGGGCAGTTCATCAGGATTGTCGGGGCTGGCAGGAAAATGCGTTGCCAAGATTGTCGTTATGCGTTCGATGCCTTCTAGTGAGCCGTGCAGAAAATCACCCTGACGAAAACAGCCTTCCATTGCTTGGGCCACCGCATCCCAATCGGCTTGGGGTACACGTTTGTTGATGCCACGGTCTGCGAGGATATGGACTTCCCGGTCGGCAAGCAGTAAATAAATCAAAACCCCCGAGTTTTCTTCGGTGTCCCAAACCCCTAATTTGGCAAACAGTTCCGTCGCCCGTTGCCGTGCTGTTTGGCCTTGCCAAATCCGTAAAGATGGCAGGGTGGTTTCGATAGCAAAACGGAGCTCTCCGCTATGCTGGGTTTCCGATAATTTTATCGCCTGTTCAATCGCCTTGAGGGTGGTTTTGGAAAATGTCCAATGCCATCGCCAAGGCGGGCTGAAAGTGTGGATGAGCCAACGTTTAATATTTACCATGATCCTGATGAACCTCCTCCGCCGAAACCACCGCCTCCCCCGCCCCAAGAGCCGCTGCTGCCACCGCCGTGACCTCCACCTCCGAATCCGCCAAACCCATTACCGCCAAAGTCCTTGAAGCCGACGAAAAAGAAAATCATCACAGCGATAAACAGGCCAATACCAATAGATAATCCCAGCAATAAAACTGCCGCAAGTCCGCTGCCTAAACCCGCCAGTAAGCCACCCATGACCGGCCCCAGTAAAGTGGACAATATGAAACCTAAAGCCGCGCCGACAATTAGAAAAACCATTAAGGTGTTTTCATTGAAGTTGCTGGTAGCGTTGGGTTTTGGGGCGGGTAAAGCTTCGCCGTCGATTAATTGGATTATTTGGCCGATTCCGGCATTAATGCCCCCCGCGTAATCATTTTGTTTGAAGTAAGGCGTGATGGTTTCTGAGATGATGCGTTTGGCAACCGCGTCGGGAATTACGCCCTCCAAACCGTAACCCACTTCCAGGCGCATTTTCCGGTCATTTTTAGCGATGATGAAAATGATGCCGTCATCAATCGCTTTACGCCCGATTTTCCAGGCATCGGCCACACGGATGCTGAATTGTTCAATTTCTTCCGGTTGTGTCGTAGGAATCATCAGCACGGCGATCTGGCTGCCCTTTTTGGCTTCGAAAGCAGCTAAAGTCTGTTCTATTTTGTTTGTTTGCCGAGAGCTTAGCGTTCCGGTCAAATCGGTTACGCGTTGGGTCAATGGCGGGATGGCAATGATTCCCGCAACCGCTGCCGTAAAGAGCAGCAGCAGGAAAATACCTAATCCATAACGCAGGGTGTTAGCCATAAACAGGAAAATTTATTGCTGTGGGGCAGGTGAACCGAAATCCACCTTGGGTGGCTGGGCGATGGCTTGTTCATTTTCCACCGTAAAGCTGGGTTTGGTTTTTAGCCCAAAAACCATTGCAGTTAGGTTGGAAGGGAAACTGCGTACAGTGATGTTATAGTCTTTAACCGCTTCAATATAACGGTTGCGGGCCACAGTAATGCGGTTCTCAGTGCCTTCGAGCTGGGCTTGTAAATCGCGGAACACACCGTCAGCTTTTAATTCAGGGTATTTTTCCGCAACCAACAACAAGCGCGAGATAGCACTGGTCATTTGGCCTTGCGCGGCAATAAATTTCTTGAAGGCTTGCTCGTCATTAACAAGTTCGGGGCTGGCTTGAATTGAACCAACTTTTGCCCTGGCCTCGGTCACGCCTAGCAGCACGTCTTTTTCATGGGCGGCATAACCTTTGACCACGTTGACTAGGTTGGGGATTAAATCGGCCCGGCGTTGGTATTGATTTAACACTTCTGCCCATTTTGCGGTGATGTCTTCATCGCCCGATTGCAAGGTGTTGTAACCGCAACCAGCCAAAGCGAACAGGAGGAATAAGATGATTAGCTTTTTTATGGACATTATGGATTTCTCAAGTAATTTTTCTGTAGGCTTGCATTACGGTTTGCAATTAACATCAGTTAACATCATTGGCTTTCGCTAAAAACAATTTTCAGCATGAATTGGTATAAACCGGACATGCCGTAAAATTGCCGCTTTTAGTCAATAATACGCCCATGCCTTATCATTAACCAGTAGGGTTTGTTGCTTAATGGATTGTTTGGTGAAAATCAGCAGAAAAAATAATGCTAATCACCAACAAAATAGCGAATAGCCTTTCAATCCATTTTTACAAGCAACCAAGCAGGCACCAAAATGCAAATCCACATAGACGATGACATCATCCGCGAATTTGAATATATCCTAAAACTCCATCGGCGTAGCGGGCAACCGCTGTTGGCTGAAAATGTCGAAGGTTTGATCAATTATACGTTGCAAGCGATTGCTAGGGGCAGTAAAGACCCGGATTCCTGGGAACGTGAAATTGCCCAAAAGCTCGGTTTGATAGCCGATTACGATGCACACTATAGCCACCGTGGGCATTCTGGTAGGCCTGGATAATCCTGTTTGAGGCCTAAACAGCCATCAGCTTGTCATAAGGGTTTAACAAAACGCAAAAACCTTTTACCATAGACGGTTTGAAGATTATCTTCGGCTTCTTCGCAAGAAATCACATTAACGGGTTTTAAAAATGGCACTTTATGTCTATAAATTTGGCGGTACGTCGGTTGGTACGGTAGAGCGTATCAAAGCGGTTGCTGAAAAAGTAAAAAAAGCCCAGGACTTGGGCGATCAGATTGTCGTGGTGGTGTCAGCAATGAGCGGTGAGACCAACCGCTTGATCGATTTGGCAAAAGCCATGCAAGCGCAACCGACGGAACGGGAAATGGATGTGTTGATTTCCACTGGCGAACAAGTCACTGTGGCGTTATTGAGCATGGCTTTGCATGAAATAGGCTGTGAGGCCTGTTCATACACGGGCGGGCAGGTGAAAATCCTCACTGACAGCAGCCACACCAAAGCCCGCATCCGCAAAATTGATGACACGCGCATCCACGCCAACCTCAAACAGGGCAAAGTTGTCGTTGTCGCGGGTTTCCAAGGTGTTGATGAGTTTGACAATATCACCACCTTAGGGCGAGGTGGTTCTGATACCACGGCGGTCGCCTTGGCGGCGGCGTTAAAGGCCGATGAATGCCTGATTTTCACCGATGTTGATGGCGTTTACACCACCGACCCGCGTGTCGAACCGAAAGCCCGCCGCTTGGATCGCATCACTTTTGAAGAAATGCTCGAAATGGCGAGTTTGGGTTCAAAAGTTTTACAGATCCGTTCAGTTGAATTTGCCGGCAAATACAATGTTGCTTTGCGGGTTTTATCATCATTTACAGAAGGGTGTGGCACACTCATTACCTACGAGGAATCGCCAATGGAAAGTGCTTTAATTTCAGGTATCGCCTTTAACCGCGACGAGGCAAAACTCACCATCACGGGCGTGCCTGACCGTCCAGGCGTCGCATCGACCATTTTAGGCCCTATCGCTGATGCCAATATCGAAGTCGATATGATCATCCAAAATATCGCCGATGATGCGACCACTGATTTTACTTTTACGATACATCGCAACGATTACTTGCGTGCAAAAGCTATTTTGGAACAAACCTGTGTTGATTTAGGTGCGCGGGCGGTGACTGGCGATAACACGATTGTCAAAGTTTCCATCGTCGGGGTTGGAATGCGCTCCCATGCTGGGATTGCCAGCACCATGTTTAAAACGCTGGCTTCCGAAGGTATCAATATCCGCATGATTTCCACGTCAGAAATTAAAATTTCGGTGGTTGTTGACGAGAAATATCTGGAGTTGGCGGTGCGGGCCTTACATGCCGCGTTTAAGTTGGATCAGCCAGTAGCGGCGTAAAATCTTTAGATATACGCTAGCCACCTTTTTAGTTTTTGGAGTGCTGGCATCCTGCCCGCCAGTTGCGGGCAGGATGCCAGCACTTCATCTCATGAAAAACCGAAAATCTGACCGTTTGAAGCATTTATGCTGTTTTTGACGTGGGATTGCTGCACCAAGACCAACTGAAAAATGGCAAAAAATCGCTATAACTATAGTTATGAATAATATCCTTTCATGGTATGCAAGTTTCAACTTATGCTTATGTTGAGACATTTTTACCAAATCCTAGTTAAAAAGGCGGCAATTATCCGCTAATTACGGCCTTTTCGCGTATTACGGGCTTAGAACAATCCTATAATCTTGCCATCATCATCAATATCAATGCGCTCAGCAGCAGGGACTTTCGGTAAGCCAGGCATGGTCATCATATCGCCGGCGATGGCGACAATAAAACCCGCACCGTTAGCTAAGCGCACATCACTGATTTCTACGGTATGTCCAGATGGTGCGCCTTTGGTATTAGGGTTAGTTGAGAAAGACATTTGAGTTTTTGCTATACAAATCGGAAACTTACCATAATCTGCTTGCCATGCCGCCAGTTTGGTTTTGACTTTGGCGTTGGCTGTGACTGTTCCTGCTCCGTATAGCTTGGTGGCGATGGTTACTATTTTTTCCCATAGCCCCAAGTCTTCATCGTAAACAAACGAGCAGCCGGGTTCGCGGTTATCGACAATTCCGATCACTTCGTCTGCCAAAGCTTCTGCTCCGGCACCGCCTTCCGCCCAATGTTTAGAAAGTATACAAGGCGCACCTAAGGCCGCACATTTAGCATATAGCAGAGCGATTTCAGCTTCGGTGTCAAAAGTAAAATGGTTGACGCAAACTACGCAAGGCAGGCCGTAATGTTCGGTGATATTTCGGTAATGGCGTTCTAGGTTGACGAAACCTTGTTCTAGCGCGGCCAAGTTTTCTAGGTTTAATGCTTCTTTGGCAATACCGCCGTGGAATTTTAACGCCCTGATGGTTACGACAAGCACCACCGCTGACGGCTTTAGGCCGGACATCCGGCATTTGATGTCGATAAATTTTTCCGCGCCCAGATCGGCACCAAATCCGGCTTCGGTGACGACATAATCCGCCAGTTTTAAAGCCGTTTTCGTGGCAGTGACGGTATTGCAGCCGTGGGCGATATTGGCGAAGGGGCCGCCGTGGATGATGGCAATATTGTTTTCTAAGGTTTGCACCAAGTTAGGTTTGATCGCATCTTTCAATAAGGCCGCCATCGCACCCTGGGCGTTTAGGTCACTGGCATAAACTGGCGTGACTTTGTCGGATTTGTAGCCGATGACGATGCGGCCTAAACGGGCTTTCAAGTCTGCGCGGCTAGTTGCCAAGCATAAAATCGCCATCACTTCTGAAGCCACGACAATGTCATAACCGTCTTCACGCAAATAACCGTTAGTCGCACCACCCATGCCGACGACGATATGGCGTAAAGCCCGGTCATTCATATCAACGACGCGCTTCCATTGGATGCGGCGCGGGTCGATGTCCAGCTTATTACCGTGGTTGATATGGTTGTCGATGAGCGCGGATAGCAGGTTATGTGCTACGCCAATCGCGTGGAAATCGCCGGTGAAATGCAAATTAATATCTTCCATAGGCACAACTTGCGCGTAACCGCCGCCCGCCGCACCGCCTTTGATACCAAAACACGGCCCCAGCGAAGGCTCACGCAGGCACATGATGGTTTTTTTGCCGATACGGTTCAGCGCGTCGCCCAATCCTACTGTGGTGGTGGTTTTGCCTTCGCCTGCTGGAGTGGGGCTTATCGCCGTGACTAAAATCAATATGCCATCTTTTTTGTCGGCAAGGCTGTTGATGTACTCCAGAGAGATTTTGGCTTTGTAGTGGCCGTAAGGGTCCAGATGTTCGGCATCAATACCAAAGCGTTGTTTGGCTAAACCGATAATCGGCTGGATTTTGGCTTGTTGGGCAATTTCTATATCAGACATAATTTATCCTGAGTGGGTTTGTACAAGTGGGGTAAGAAGCTGTGGCAGTGGCAGCAGGTTAACTAAAGAAGGTTTCTAGACAAAACCTAAATGAAGTTTTGGATAGTATTTTACTGATTTTGTCTGTGCGCGGGTTGGATTTTTCAAAAGCTGCTGCTAATTGTTGACTAATTTACTTGGTATAGTCATAATCAATTTAAGTTTTATAATAGCGGAGGATATATTTATGGCAGAGCCAATAATTTTCACTGACAGTGCCGCCAGTAAAGTCAGTGAATTAATCGTCGAAGAAGGCAATGATAATTTGAAATTGCGGGTTTATGTCACAGGCGGTGGCTGTTCAGGTTTCCAATACGGCTTTACTTTTGATGAAGAAATTAACGAAGATGATACCCGTGTTGTCAATGGCGGGGTCACGGTTTTGATTGATTCGATGAGCATCCAGTATTTGGCGGGTGCACAGGTTGATTACAAGGAAGATCTGTCTGGCGCGCAGTTTGTCATCCGTAATCCAAATGCATCGACCACTTGTGGTTGTGGTTCGTCTTTTTCTATGTGAGTTTTTAAAAATAGAAATAAGTCTGTTCAGTTTTTAGAATACGAAGTGGGCTGTTTGAAAAAGGTCGGCATTCCTGTTCGGGACGCTGGCCTTTTTTTGGCATCAACTGGCCGGATAAATCCCGCCCAACACCACCGATTTAGTGGCTCCGGTCACTTCCTTGAGGTTTCCTGGCATTTTTTGCAAAGTTTGCCGGGCCAACCAAGCAAAAGCCATCGCTTCGACATGGTCGGGGTGTATGCCAAAATCTTCGCTAGACTGAACAGGGCAGGGCAGGTTTTGGGCGAGCAGTTCCAGTAAATAACTGTTATGCGTTCCGCCGCCACAGATGATCACTTGCTTGGTGTCCGGTGCGTGCTGCTTGATGGCTTCAGAAATGGAAGCTGCGGTCAATGCGCACAAACTGGCTTGGATGTCTTCGGGGCGATAAGCTGACAGCGAAGTAGTTTGTGCCAGCCATGGCATCGAGAAATATTCCTTGCCCGTACTTTTGGGCGGAGCGGCATGGAAATAAGCGTCTTCCCGCCATTTTGCAACGAGTTCTGCTTGGATTTGTCCGGTTCTGGCCCATGCGCCGTTTGCGTCAAAAGATTCGTCTTTACACTGCCAAATCCACTGATCCATTAACGTATTGCCAGGGCCAGTATCGAAACCAATGACTGGTTTTGTGCTGTTGCTGGGCAATACGGTAATGTTGGCGATACCGCCGACATTGACGATGCAACGCGGATTGCCTGTTCCCCCAAATACGGCCTGATGGAAAGCAGGCACCAACGGCGCACCTTGTCCTTTGACTGCCAAATCCCGGCGGCGAAAATCGGCGATGGTTTTGATACCGGTTTGTTCGGCGATAATATTTGGATCACCGATTTGTAAGGAAAATGGTGAATTGCCATCGGGCAAGTGGTAAACCGTTTGCCCATGACTGCCTATGGCTTTAACCGCCGAAGCTGGTATTCCGGCTTTGTTGAGCAGAGTGTTGACGGTGTTGGCAAACAAGCCGCCCAGCTGCATATCCAGCATTCCGTAATCTTTTAGGGAAATAAGCGCGTTTGGGGTACTGACTTTTTGGATGGCTGATTTGACCACATCAGGAAATGGCAAGTAATCAAATGCGATAAGATGTATTTTGCCATCGCTAAAATCGACCAAGGAAGCATCTATACCATCGACACTAGTTCCTGCCATCAAGCCAATGTATAACTCAGACATTAACGCGGCTGTTCTTGATTTTTGGCAAATAGTGATTGGGCTTTGGCTGAATAAAGCTGGGCGATGATTGCACGGGTTTGCATTTTAAAGTCTTGAAGTGACACACTGTTTAAGGCCATGGCGTTACGGGAATCGGAACCGGTAATTTCGGGATTCCGGTGTATGCCATCAACTCGGAACTCATAATGTAAATGTGGGCCGGTTGCCAAACCTGTTTGACCGACATAACCGATAACATCACCTTGGGAAACATTATCGCCTTCCAAGAGATGGTTGTTGAAGCCAGACAAATGTGCATATAAAGTTTCAAAGCGTTCGCCGTGTTGGATGATGATCACTTGCCCATATCCGCCCTTACGTCCCATGTAAGCAATCTTGCCATCACCAGTGGTTTTGACTGGCGTACCGATGCGGGCTGCGTAATCCACGCCTTTGTGGGCACGGATACGGTTTAAGATTGGGTGTCTGCGGTGGGCATCAAAATGCGACGTGATGCGGGCATAATCAACGGGTGTACTTAAGAAAGCCTTGCGCATCGCTTTGCCTTCTGGGGTGTAATAATTGACATTACCTTCGCTGTCCTCATAACGCACCGCCGTCAATACACGGCCTTCAGTGACAAATTCAGCGGCGATGATGCGTTCTTCGCCAATCCCGTTACTTTCATAAATTACGGTGAATTCATCTCCGACATGCAAATTGGTGGCAAAATCAATATCCCATGCGAAAATATGGGTAAGCTGGTTGACCAATTCTTCTGACAATCCGGCTTCAAGACCCGCATCAGCTAATGAGGACGTGATAATGCCGTGTGTGGTGGTGTAGTCATGTGAACCATCATCGGCAATCGGGCGGTCAATGGTTCGATCCTGACGCTCGCTAGAGATGAATGTATGGATTCTGGTGTTAGTTTCAGTGGCTTCAACTTCAGGTTTTATAAACTCGTTATGTGAAGGCAAATGCGGGATGGTGACAGTCAGAGGAGGCAAGAATTTTTCAAGAGGGCTTCTGCCAGCTTTAGGCAACTTTTTGTGGCCGAATTGGAGTTTTTGTCCGTGATGGACATCATGCCTTTTATGGGCGTTTTTTATTCTTGAAATAACGTCGTGTAATCGGTGTTTGTGTGGCACAGTGTGCTTAACTGATATTAAGCCACCCCGAAATTTTTGCGGTTTGGACACCGTGTGTTTAATTGGGGTGACACCGTGCTTTTTGCCAGATTTTGCAAGGTTCTGCGTGTTTTTTTTATGCGCGGTATGCACAGATTTAGCATAGCTAGACGTGGTTAAAACAGCTAACCCGAAACCTAATAACAAGGATGTATAAAATTTAGTTTTCACGAAACCTTTGTTAAGTAGTTGAAAAATTTAGGGAAACATTTAAAAAACCATGCTCATTAAAAACATTTTAAGGGTTTTGTGAAATATTACCAAGCATTAATTCATCCTTTGAGCATTTCCGGTGCAGTATTTACAGGCGGCTTAACAATTCCGCTTTTTTTGTGTTGAATTCTAAATCGGTCAAAATGCCCTTTTCACGTAGCCTTGCCAATTTTTCAATCGCCTCAAAAATATCGGCTTCCTGGCTCGAAAATTGGCTGTTATCAACTGGTTCGGAATTGAAATTAGCCGTGGTTTGCGTGGTGACGGGGATATTGTCAATGGAAATGACCGGCAAATTTTGGACATCGACCACACCATATTGGCTGGTGAACGTAACTGAACTGCCACCAGATTGTTGCTGGGAAAAACCGCCAATATGATGGTCTAGCGTATCGTACAAAGTCACATGTCCGTTGGCTTCAATCGCTAGCCGACGAATGCCGGCAAAATAAGCATAGCGGACATTGTTTTGTGAGCCGGTGCTGTTGGGGTTCATCAAACCTTGCGGCCACCAATTACCGTTATTGCCGCCCACTGGTTGCACGAACAGGCTCACCGGCGCTGAAGAATTATTGTTTGAAGAGTGGTTGCCTTGGTTTTGGCTTTGGAAAGATTGGCTTTGCCATAGGTTAGGTTGATTAGCGAGCAGATTGGCAAGTTCTTGGCACAAATTGCTGACGCTATTTTTCAGGCCATTGTTAAACATATCGCCGATCATAATCATGCCGCCGCGCATCCATTGTCCAGAACCGCCAAATTCAGGATGGCTAAATTGCGCCATAGAACCGTTGCCGTTTTGGACGGATTGCAATAGGCTGAGGACTGCGTCAAAACTAAAATGATAGCGTTGGGCAAGATTGTTGATAATTTGCTGACCTTCAGGTGTAAGTTGTGTCATGTGCTGGATTCTGTGTTAAAGGCTAAGATACGGATTTTTCAGGTTATCACCTGATTCTAATGATAGCCAGTTTAATGCAACGGCTAGTTAAATGCACTATTTTGATTGAGTTAGCGAAATTTATCCGCGGCAATTTTCATAACCAAACTGTCAGATTAACGGCTTGGAGTGGATTCCCCAACCTGGGCAGTTGGGGAATCCGTTTCCAATGAGGGCTTTTAGAGTGCGGCAAAATCTTGGATGGAGGTCAATCAACTCAGATTTTGCGCGTCGTGGGCGGGGTTTCCTAGCATTGCGCCAGAGCGGTTATTTGATGAACAACATTTCTTGATAAGTTGGGAATGGCCACAACTCATCCGCCACTTCAGTTTCCAGCGCATCGGCATAAAGGCGGACTTCATCCATTAATGGGCGGATGCTTTGGGCGCAAAACTGCATGTGTTCTTCAGTATCGGCAAAATCATGTTGGCTAATGGCGGTGCTGAGCTTATCCACTGTCGCCATCATCGTGTTCAGTGTCGTTGATATGCGAAGCAAGCTTTCATTGCCCAATTCCACACCATTGGATTTCAGGCAATTGATAGTCCCGGACAAGTCACTCAAATACTTAATGACTGCCGGATAAATGCCTGTTTTAGCCATACTGATGACCAGTTTTGCTTCCACTTCAATAGCCAATATATATTGCTCTGTATAAATGTCGTATCGGCTGGCTAGTTCTACGGGCGACAACACGCCAAGGCCATCAAACAGTTCTTCAATTTCTTTTTCTTTCAAAACGGGCAGGGCATCGGCAGCCGTGCGTAAATTACGCAAGCCGCGTTCTTCGACTGCCATTTTGTGCCATTCCGGCGAATAGCCGTTGCCACCGAAAACCACGGCTCCGTGGTTGTCGATAGTCGTTTTCAAAACTTTCAATATGGTGGCTTCCAAAGAAGTGCCTTTAGCTAATTCGCTTTCCATTTCGTCAGCAACCCAATTCAATGAATCGGCAAGCATGGTGTTCATGGTGACTAAAGGTCCTGCGACGGATTGGCCTGAACCGACTGCGCGGAATTCAAAACGGTTGCCAGTGAAGGCAAACGGTGAGGTGCGGTTCCGATCACCAGCGTCTTTGCTAAATACGGGCAAGGTTTTGATACCCAAATCCATCATTCCAGCATTTAACGAACCGGTAATTTCGCCATTGCTGATTTGCTCAAAGACGTTATCCAATTGCGTACCGAGGTAAACCGACATTATTGCTGGAGGGGCTTCGTTTGCACCTAAGCGGTGGTCGTTACTGGCGGTGGCGATGGCGGCACGTAGCAACGGGCCAAATTTATGGACACCACGGATTACGGCGCCGCAGAACAACAAGAATTGCGTATTGGAATGCGGCGTTGAACCTGGATCGAGCAAATTGCCTTGGGTGGCGTTGCCGACCGACCAGTTGACGTGTTTACCGGAACCGTTGATACCTTTAAAAGGTTTTTCGTGCAGCAAACACACCAAACCGTGTTTTTTCGCGGTGTTTTTCAAAACGGTCATCAATAATTGTTGATGGTCGGTTGCCACGTTGGCGGATTCAAAAAACGGTGCGATTTCAAACTGGCCTGGGGCGACTTCGTTATGGCGGGTTTTTGCGGGAATGCCTAGCCTGTATAGCTGTTCTTCGACATCCTGCATATAGACTTGGATACGCTCAGGAATTGCGCCAAAATAATGGTCATCGAATTGCTGGCCTTTAGCTGGAGATGCGCCGAACAACGTACGTCCTGCTAATAACAAATCGGGACGGCTGCTGACGAAATTGGCATCCACCAAAAAGTATTCTTGTTCCGCTCCACAACTGGAATTGACCGGGGCGATGTCGGTATGTCCCAGCAATGACAGCACCCGATGGGCGGCTTTGTTCATCGCCGCATTGGCGCGGAGTAACGGGGTTTTTTTGTCTAAAGCTTCGCCAGTCCATGATACGAACACGGTCGGGATGCACAAGGTTGCACCATTGTCGGTGGTCATGATGTAAGCTGGGCTGGTTACATCCCAAGCCGTATAACCACGAGCTTCAAATGTGGAGCGGATGCCACCATTGGGGAAAGATGAGCCGTCTGGTTCGCCTTGCACCAAGACTTTGCCGCTGAATTCGGAGATCACCGAACCGTCGCTTTGTACCGAAATGAAACCATCGTGTTTTTCCGCTGTGGCATTAGTCAAAGGATAAAATACATGGGCGTAATACAATGCCCCTTTCGACAAGGCCCAATCTTTCATCGCCAATGCCACCACATCGGCGATGGACACATCCAATTCCGAACTGGTTTCGATAGTTTTTTTCAGGGACTTGAAAATCTCCTTGGGGAGATTTTCTTTCATTTTATTTAAAGTAAATACATCGCTAGCCCACAAAGCGTCCAGTGTTGATGGCGGTTTGGTTGGCATGGGTTGGCGGTTGGTGATGGTTTGGATTGCCTGGACACGTACAGCATTTCCACTCATTTAATTGCTCCTAGTCTGCGGTTGGAATTATTTTGATTCTAGCAAAATATGAACCAACAATAGTTTTGGTGGCTTGTTTTAGGAAATGATGGGCAAGCAGGGGGGATTTTTACCTTTGATTCCTTAATTTCTGGGAGTGGACGGGGTTTTATGGGCGTTTTCAGTGCGGTGCGGCGTTTATCTTGGTGCGTTCTAAAATGTCTTAGTCGCTTTTGAATGCTGGGCTTAAGCGAGGACAGTTTTCGTTAAAGACACTAATTTAGGAGTAAGGACTGAAAGTGGGTTTGGCATTCGTTAAGTACCGCAAATGCAAGTCATGTCGTGGATACGTCCATTCGTGGGGATAATGAATGTAAATTTATTGGCACAATATCTGCTCCTGCTCTTGATAAATCGCCATTAACCTAATTCCTTAATCTCCAATGAAGCCAATTGTAGACATTGACCCACTAGAGCCTTATTTCCAGCAAGTGCAGGGCATTATTCTCAGCCGCCAGCATTGGATTAGCGGTTTGTTGCCTGCCAGTACAGCGGTGACGGCGCATGGCAACTACACAGATGCTTGGGTGCGTGACAATGTCTACAGCATTTTGGCGGTTTGGGGTTTAGGTTTGGCCTATCGGCGTATGGAACGACAGTCGGGCAACCAAAACCAAGGCCGGACTTATTTGCTGGAACAAAGCGTGGTCAAGCTGATGCGTGGTTTGTTGACGGCAATGATGCGCCAATCGCCAAAGGTGGAAAAATTCAAGCATACGCAAAATCCCCTCGATGCGTTACATGCCAAATACGACACCAAAACCGGCGCGATAGTGGTCGGCGATCACGAGTGGGGGCATTTGCAACTCGACGCAACGTCACTGTTTTTATTGATGCTGGCGCAAATGACCGCATCTGGGTTGCGTATTGTATTTACGATTGACGAAGTCAATTTTGTGCAGAACCTGGTGCATTACGTCAGCCGCACCTACCGCACCCCTGACTATGGTATCTGGGAGCGCGGCAACAAAATCAACCACGGCATAGCCGAGCTAAACGCCAGTTCCATTGGCATGGCGAAAGCGGCGTTGGAAGTGATGTCTGGTTTTAATTTATTTGGCAAAGATGGTGGACAGGCCTCGGTGGTGCATGTCATTAGCGATGACATTGCCCGTACCCGCATCACCTTAGAATCCTTGTTGCCGCGGGAATCCATCTCCAAAGAAGCTGATTCGGCGGTGCTGAGCATTACAGGGTTTCCAGCATTTGCAGTGGAAAACAAGGCTATCCGGGAAAAAACCGAAAAACTCATTTGTGATAAATTGCAAGGCCGTTACGGTTGCAAGCGTTTTTTACTGGACGGTCACCAAACGGTCATCGAAGACAGCAAACGTCTGCATTACAATCCGCAAGAATTGAAGCAATTCATGCACATAGAATGCGAATGGCCGTTGTTTTTCAGTTACTTGCTACTTAATAAACTGTTTGCTGGAGATGCGGAAGCCGCCAGCGATTACCGCACTAAATTGGCAAGTCTGCTGGTTGAACATAACGGTCAAAAGCTGTTGCCAGAGCTGTTTATCGTCCCGAAGGATTTGATTGAAGCCGAAAAAGCCAAGCCCCATAGCCAAACACGGGTGCCGAATGAAAACGTCCCGTTGGTTTGGGCGCAAAGTTTGTTTATCTTAGGCAGCCTTATCCAAGACGGTTTTTTGGCCATTGACGATATTGATCCATTAGGCCGTTACAAAATGACCAGCCAACGGCAAGACTGCACGTTGCAGCTTGTCCTTTTGGCGCAAGATGAGAATGTGCAAAAGGATTTAATGTCTTGTGGTATCCATACGCAAACCCTGACCGAAGTCTCACCGATCCAAATCCGCGATGCCAGCGAATTGGCGGCGGCCTACACCCATGTCGGAAGGAATGACGGTTACGGACTGACAGGCAGGCCATTGCGGCAACTACGCACTTTATCCACTTCAAAATTGTATATTTTGTCCGGCGAAAAATTGGTGTTCCTACCGCAATTCCTCAACCAAAAGGGCTTTTATCTGGCGATGGACAACCGTTTGTTGATAGACCGCCTGCGGCTTGAATTAGCTTATATTTACAAACACTGGGATAGGGCGGGTAATCCTCTAATAGTCATCAGCATCAAGCACAATATGCTCGAAGCTTACAACCGCCAAGTGCTGATTAAGTTTATCGAAGAGTTGCAACAAGGAAATATTAATAAGGTTCCGGTCAAACTCGGCTTTATCGGCGATTTTACGGAGACTTCCACTCACGAAAAAATCAATTACCTGCATGACTTTGAGTTTTCCCAAGCCACTTGGCAAGAAAGCGGACGGCCTTTTTCCCATGTCTTGCCGTTTGATGGCAGCCTGTCTAAGCCGATGGACACACTATCTTTGACGGTTTGGGAAATCAGCGATGACAAGACCTTGTTGGGACAGTTGAAAATCACCAGCAATTTGTATGTGCAACTGGAAGTTTTAAGCCAGTTGGGGCAACGCCACGGTTTGGATTATGAATTGGCTGCGTTGGTCAACAATGACCCGCCAATCTGCACGGTGCGGGATTTGCTCGAAGAAGTCTATGAGCGGGCGGGAGACCAACATGCTTGGTATGTGGTCAGACGTTGCGCCGGTTTGCTGGGTAAGTACGACATCAATCTGGAACAGGCCGCGACTGATATTTTGGTGCGCCAGCATTTGCTTACCGTAGGACGGGCTTATAGTGGCAGAGCGACATTGACACGCCCCACCGATTCTTGGGAAATATTAGAGGCCATCCGCACCTTCAATAACAACAATGCTAGCGAGTTGATTATCATCCAGGAATTGATCATTTATCTGGGTATGTTGATCAAATCCTCCCCTGAACTGTTCGCCGACATGCACACAGTTAGGGTAGGGCATATCCTGCAATTGATTTTGGTCAGGCAAAAACGCGAAACGACTTGCACATTGGATCAGGCCTTTAATGAAATTTTGTTTTTGTCGCCTTTCCAATTGTCACAAAAAGTCCGCGAAACCTTAGCAGATTACAACAATACCGAAAATCAATTAAGCCAGGTCGAAGCCCTGCATCATGAAGGCGATTGCAAGGATTTGGGGCAAGTGCGGTTTTCCAAGTCAATGGATGCACAGGATCATGCCGGAACCGCCGATTGGTACGATTGGCGCGAGCGGCAAGGCAGTGTCGGACGTGAGAATGATGCGTTTTATACTAGCGTTTGGAATATCTTACATCACTGTAACGGCTTGATGGTTGGTGAAAAACTCAACAGTAAACGGCGGCTGGATAGCGAAACCATCTTGTCGCAAATGACTTCGGGCGAGCAGAGTTTTAAAATACTGGTCAGCCATTTGCTTAACAAAATCCAATCGCCCGTGTACCGGCAATTGACCGTCGAAGCAATCAAGGCGATAGCGTCGATTTTCCATACCCATTCCCTTTATATTAATGATACGCTAGTCACCGATGTCATTATCGGTCATGCCGTCAGGCTTTGTTGGTTACAGGCTCATCCGCAACACCAAGAGGAATATGAAGAACATGTTGTGATTGCCTGGCAAGCGTTTTACCAACTTCCGCCGCATCGGGTTGCCAACGGCTTTTTGGATGCACTTGCACACTTGCTAAACAATGAAGAAATACTATCGGAATAGCATTCATTGCTGAAACTTTTGAAACTTGGCAGGCTTCATTTGCGCCAAGGTAATTGAACCTGCCAGGCTTTAAATCAGGAAGCTAATATTGGCCGAGACCTTACTGGCTACTTGCCAGATTAACAATAATGGTTGAACCTTGTCAGTGACAATCATCGGATGAAAATGCAGATACCAACACGGTGTTTTTACCAATTATTGGATAGGTATTTGTTTTACGGTATTGGCCAAATCATAGTAATCGTACATAAACTGCATGGTATCAAATACGCTAGGTTCCGTTTTTTCTGGTGAGCCGCCGATTACTGGTGGCGCTGGATCGTATTGAAGGTCTAACATGACGGCTTGGGTGTAGTCTTTTCCGTCGTTAAGATCATGCGAAAACACGATTTTGACAATCGCAAGTGCCATGTCAAATCCTGCGGTGACACCGTTTGCAGTCACTAATTTTCCATCGAAAACATAACGATCACTTGGTTTGGGTGTCGCTCCAAAATGCGTGAGAAGTTCGTCTGCCCTGTACCAGTTGCTGGTGGCTTGCTTACCTTGTAACAACCCTGCCGCGCCTAAAATCCAAGAACCCGTGCAGACACTGGTGGTGTAAATGGTTTTTTGGTTAATGGCCTTGATCCAATTGAGCACTTCAGTAGTGTTTGCCATTTGAATGGTTTCAAAGGCACCACCTGGAACAACCAAAACTTCAAGGTCATGCGTGTTGGCTATGGTTCTGTTTGCTCTAACGGTAAGCCCGCTGTTAAAAGTTATGTTTCTTTTATATTTACCGTTAGCATCTTTACTGGCTGAAATTAGCATGGGCCGCAATCCTGCTGAACTGAATACTTGATAAGGGCCTAAGGCATCTACGGCATTACCGCCGTCGTATACCATTATGCCGATCCCTCCAGATTTATAGGTTTTGTTGTCTGCACGATAAGTGGGTTTAATGTTGGGGTTGGGAACCATAGACATAAGTTCATGAGGGCCTAAATGCCCGGCTGTCGCCGTGAAGGACAGAAAAAGCGTGGAGAACAATAGTAAAGTGCGAAATAACATGGATTTTTCCTCGTTTTATTGGTTGGATAAGCTGCCACAAGGGCTTGGATGACCAAACATTAGGTCAGCAAAAAAGAAAGCAATAATTGGGCTATATCTCTGCAAACCGCAATTTAAAAGGGTTGTTGGCGATTTTGGCACTGTGCAGTATTAATAAACTGTGTTATCTGACTTATTTGTTGACTTAACTGCGGCATTTGGCCTGTTTATAGTATTGACAAGGTAGGGGATAATGGTTTGCGCTCATATCAATATTTCGAAAAGCAAATATCCGATTCTGCCCAGTGAAATACTTATTCGGGTGAATGAATTTTTATGGCCATATCTTTAATAACATCAACAATTACAGAAAATTAGGTGAACATAATGATACTTGCAGGCGATATTGGCGGCACTAAAACCGTTTTGGCATTGGTCGACAAAAACCAAGATGGCGGTATGGTATGTCAACACGAGCAAACCTTTTCCAGCCTCGCCTATCCCGAATTTACGGACATTCTCCAAGAATTCTTGCCGCCGGAAACCACTATTTCCGCCGCCTGTTTCGGGGTCGCCGGCCCTGTGGTCGAGCAACGTTGCCAAACCACCAACTTGCCTTGGTTGCTGGATGGTGAAGCACTGAAAAACACCTTAGGCACAGAACAAGTCAAACTGCTTAACGACTTGGAGGCTATGGCTTTGGGGATGCTGCATTTGCCGGACAGTGATTTGTTGGAACTGAACCCAAACGCGCAGCAACAAACGGGCAATATCGCTGTAATTGCCGCCGGGACTGGATTGGGCGAAGCGATTTTGTACTGGGATGGAAGCCGTTTTCAGCCGATGGCGACCGAAGGCGGGCATTGCGACTTCGCCCCGCAAACCGAACAACAGGATGCCCTGCTGGTTTACCTGAGAAGCAAATATCTAGGCCACGTCAGTTGCGAGCGGTTAATTTCCGGCATGGGCTTTGGCAATATTTATGATTTTCTTTGTGAACACGATTTTGCCACCGCTTGTTTGGCTGTACCGGACATTAACGACATTGAAACGGGCATAGACCGCAATGCCGTGATTTCCCGATTGGGCGTCAGTGGCGAAGATGCCTTATGCGAGGAAACAGTGCGCCTGTTTGTTGAATTGTATGGTGCGGAAACAGGCAATCTGGCATTAAAAGCTTTGGCAATAGGCGGCGTGTTTATCGGTGGCGGCATCGCCCCGAAAATATTGCCGAAGATGCAGGATGGGCGGTTTATCGAAGCGTTTACAGCGAAAGGCCGTTTTCAAAGTTTGCTTGATAAAGTCTCGGTGAAATTAGCGTTAAACCCCCGTGCTCCGTTGATCGGTGCAATAAATTATTTTGCTTAATAACGCAATTTTATGTTTAGGCTTTTGATTTTCCTTTCTCATGACAATTTCCAACACCCCCGCTTTAAACGAATTACATCCCAAAATGCGCCAATGGCGGCAACATCTGCACCAATATCCAGAAACCGCTTTTGAAGAACACCAAACCGCAGAATTTGTCGCCAATAAACTGCACGAATTTGGCTTGGAAGTTCATCAGGGTTTAGGCAAAACGGGCGTGGTCGGCATATTGAAGGCCGGAACTTCCGACAAAAAAATTGCCTTACGCGCCGATATGGATGCCTTATTCATCCAAGAACACAACGAATTCCGCCACAAATCCCACCACGACGGTAGGATGCACGCTTGCGGTCATGATGGGCATACCGCGATGCTGTTGGGTGCGGCTTGCCATCTCGCCCAATACCCAAATTTTAACGGCACGGTGTATTTCATATTCCAGCCCGCCGAAGAAGGCAGGGCAGGTGCCAAAGCCATGATTGACGATGGCCTTTTTGCCAAATTCCCTACCGATTGCGTGTTTGGGATGCACAACTTCCCCGACCTCCCCACCGGACACTTTGCCATCAAATCCGGCGCGATGATGGCTTCGTTTGATTGTTTCGAAATTATCATCACAGGCCGAGCCACCCACGCCGCGATGCCGCATTTAGGCAACGATGCCATCGTCGCCGCCGCACAACTGATCACCGCTTTGCAAACCATCGTCAGCCGTAACCTTAATCCTGCTGATGCCGCCGTCGTTAGCATCACGCAAATCCACGCCGGCAATACCTGGAACGCTATCCCTGACACCGTAAGCTTACGCGGCACCTTACGCTGCTTCAAACCCTCGCTACAAACTGAAATAGCCGGGCGCATCCGACATCTCACCGACCATATTTGCGCGGCTTTTAAGGTTAGTGCCACCGTAGTTTTTAACCCCGAAAACCCCGGTTATCCGGTTACTTGGAACAGCGAAGCCGAAACCAGCTTAGCCCTGCAAGCCGCTACTGCCGTGGTGGGGGTGGATAAAGTTGATTTGCATCCCACGCCTAGCCTGGGTTCGGAAGATTTTGCCTTTATGTTGCAGGAAAAACCTGGCTGTTATCTCTGGATAGGCAATGGCCCGTCTGCCAATAGCTGTTTGTTGCATAATCCGCATTATGATTTTAATGATGCGATATTGCCGATTGGGGCGGCGTATTGGGTGAAATTGGTGGAGACGGTGTGCGGATGATTTTCTGCCCGCACAGCTAATTCGCTACCATTGCCTCATTAAATTTAAAATGCCCCAAAACATCTTCAAAAACATCCCCGAACAACTGCCCGAAGAGCTTTTTGATACCCTGTTGAAGAACGGGCATGTCCATATTGAGCGGATAGTGTCCAAGGGACATGCGACCGCCGAGGATTATTGGTATGACCAGGATGGGGATGAATGGGTGTTGTTGTTGCAAGGGCAAGCCGTAATTGTTTATGAAAGCCAAGCTTCCGTGCGTTTAGCCTCCGGTGACTATCTGTTGATTCCGGCGCATACCCGCCATCGGGTGGCTTGGACAGCCGATGATGAGGATACGGTTTGGTTGGCGGTGCATTTTTCGCCAGAAAATTGCTAAAAACCACAGGCGGTTTTCATTTTTCGGGTTTGTTTTCTGCTACGATGAAGCAATGAATTTTCGTTGCCAACAATCCCCTCATGCTTAACCTACTCTGGATCAGTTTTTTCCTGATTGCTTTCTTTATCGCATCATTCAAATGGCTTTTTCTTGGCAACCAGCAAGTTTTCGCCGAAATTATGGCCGCCCTTTTCACGCAATCCAAATCCGCGTTTGAAATTGCCATTGGTTTGGCGGGAGTACTGTCGTTGTGGCTGGGGATCATGCGCGTCGGTGAAAAAAGCGGTTTCATCGTGTTGCTGACACGCGGGTTGACGCCTTTATTTAGCCGCTTGATGCCGGAAGTCCCTAGCGATCATCCAGCTTTGGGGGCGATGATGATGAATATTTCAGCAAATATGCTAGGGCTGGACAATGCTGCGACGCCGCTGGGCATTAAAGCGATGCAGGAGTTGCAAACACTCAATCCCAAACCAGACACGGCAAGTTCCGCGCAAATTTTGTTTCTGGTCATCAACAGTTCCAGTGTCACCTTGTTTCCGGTGACGGTATTCAGTTACCGGGCGCAATTGGGTGCGCTTAATCCCACCGATGTGTTCATCCCGATATTGATCGCAACCTATATTTCCACGTTGGTGGGCCTGCTGGCGGTGGCTTACGCCCAGAAAATCAACATGCTCGATAAAGTGGTGCTGGCTTACTTGGCTGGTTTTACGCTGATGGTGGGTGGATTGCTCACGTATTTTTCCAGTTTGCCGCAGCAACAAATGCTGGAACAATCGGCTAGCCTAAGCCATATCTTGTTGTTTTCGTTGGTGGTGGCGTTTATCGGCGGCGCAGTTTACAAGGGCGTTAATGCGTATGATGCGTTTATTGATGGCGCGAAGGAAGGTTTCCAAACGGCTGTGATGATAATCCCTTACTTGGTGGCGATGCTGGTGGCTATCGGTGTGTTCCGTGCCAGTGGCGCGTTTGGCTTGATGACGGATGGTATCCGTGCCTTGGTGTCGCTGGCCGCCATCGACGGTCGATTTGTTGACGCGCTGCCGACGGCCTTGATCAAACCGTTTAGCGGCAGTGGCGCACGGGCGATGATGCTGGACACGATGAAAACTTTAGGGGCCGATTCGTTTGCCGGACGCTTGGCGTGTATTGTCCAGGGCAGTACGGAAACGACGTTTTATGTGCTGGCGGTTTACTTAGGGTCAGTCGGGGTCAGGTACAGCCGCCACGCGGTCGCCTGTGGCCTGCTGGCGGATGGTGCAGGAGTGGTGGCGAGTATTGCTGTGGCTTATTGGTTTTTTGGCTAATAATAGAATCAGTTTTATTTCAGCATTGTGTTGGTGTCATAACCTGCACAGTTGATAAAAACCTTCGAAGCAAAATCAGATATGATTAGCAAGATGCTTCAGCCAAGCCCGGTGTTACGCGATTGGACGGCGTATACTAACGGCGTATAATCTTTCATTTAATTTAATGGGCTTGTATCACCCCTGATGAACCGCGTTCAATTCCCTGCGGGGCTGCCGATGCCAGCGTTTTTTAACCAGTTTGGCAGCGAAGCGCTAGGTGACTCCGAGCGTGGGTAGGCCCCAAAGTTTTATCTGCCCGCGTTGTGGCAGAACCGTCCTTAGCGTATTTAAGGCCGATCCACAAATGACATTTCGGTGCAAGGCCTGATGGGATCAAAACTCACTGGCCGCCGGGACGCTTTTCCAGAACCCCCTTCTGCCGCTGACGGTTTGGATTCTTGCGGCCTACTTAACTTGTGCCCTGCCGGTATTAACCAAGCTAAGACCGTGTTGTCCGCATGGGCTTTAAAGCGCCTGCCCGTGGCCGCCATCGCCGTCTGACCGCGCCCGGCTAGCTTACTGCTAATAAGTTTCTTAATTGCCATCCCTATTTTTTAACCCTTTCCTCGTAACTTTTTAATTGTAACCATTATGACCACCAAACCCACGAACCCGAAACACCCTTATAAAGAACAACCTGATAAAGCTTTCTGGAAAAAAAACGTCAGTGACCAATATCCATTGGATATAACGGATTGGTATTCAAAAAAATTCCCTATCCACAATAAGCCCATTGCAACGGCAGGCAGTTGTTTTGCCCAACATATCGGCAAGCAACTCAAAGACCAGGGATTTGACTTTGTTGATGTGGAGCCGGCACCGCCTTTTTTGGATAATGGAAGCCATCTGGATTACGGTTACGGCATGTATTCAGCCCGGTACGGTAATGTCTACAGTTCGAGGCAGTTGCTCCAGTTAGTGCAAAGGGCGTATGGGGAATTGGCCCCCAATGAAACTTATTGGCAAAAGGACAGCGGTTATGTAGACCCTTTCCGCCCGACCATTGAACCCGAGCCTTTTGTCAGCATAGACGAATTAAACTGCCACAGGGAACATCATTTACAGTGCGTCAGAAAAATGTTTGAAGAGGCGGGGGTGTTTGTGTTCACCTTAGGATTGACAGAAGCCTGGGCGTCTAAACAGGACGGCTGCGTATTTCCCATTGCGCCTGGTGTTGCAGGTGGCGTTTATGATCCCGAAAAATACCAATTAGTGAATTTGTCGTGTGCCGATGTCATCAAGGACATGAAAACGTTCATCCAACTGGTCAAGCGCGTCAACAGGAAAATGCGCTATATCCTAACGGTTTCCCCAGTCCCATTAATGGCTACCGCCACCAATCAGCAAGTGGTGGTTGCATCGGTGTACTCCAAATCAATCCTTCGTGCCGCCGCTGGTTTCCTTGCCGACACTTACAGTTTTGTTGATTATTTCCCCTCTTATGAAATTATTTCTTCCCCGGTCATGCGCGGACAATTTTATAATCCTGACATGCGGACGGTTTCTCATTTTGGTGTTGAACATGTGATGAAACAGTTTTTTAAAGAACACCAGCCATTGAAAAATGCAAAGGCGATAACAACACAAGAGGCAGAATTGGATGAAGATGATGTGCGTTGCGATGAAGAATTATTGGCCGTTTTTGGGGGCTAATTTATGAAAATCTATATTACCGGTGACTCCCATACGGCCGCATTAAAATTGGGCCTTGATGAGCTTATGCTCACTAATGAAATGCATCCAGCCCATAGTGTTGAGGTAGCCATGTTAGCCGGAGCAAATTCGTTTTCAAGTCCCTACTTTAAGGATATGGGAGAATTCGCTGAATTTCGTACTAGAAAAAGTAGCAAGCGCATAAGGAGGTTACCGTTTTCCGATGAAGATGGACATTATGATTACTATGGAATTTGTGAGCCTTTGCATGCGAGCAGATTATGGAGATTCCGGAGCAATTGGGTCAATCACCATCCTTTTACCCGTAAGGATGGCTTGGCCCCAGTTTCAGAAAGTTTATTGCGGCACGTGATTTTGCGCGAGCAAGCCTATAATCTCCAGCTGGTGGAATTATTGAAACGGGTACATGCGAAAGTGTTTGTTATTGAGGCGCCGAAACCATACAGGCATCGCGAATCCGTGCAGCAGACTGGATTCGGCGAAGTTTCTTATATTGATAATTTTTACAAAAATATTATTCGTGGCCGCCTGCAAGAAAATGACATCCCGTTCATCAATGTGCCCAGCGTTTGTTACGATGCGGAGGGTTTTATGTATGATGAATTCAAAAGTGAACGTCAAGGAGATAGTCTTCATGCCAATAAAAGCTTCGGGAAAATTATGATTAAGGAAATTATTCGCTTATTGGACTCATGAAACAATTAAAAGCCTTAAAGTCCCTGCATAAAGCAGCGTAGACACTCTCGTAAATTACCAGTTAGTTTTAGCAAACCATAACTATGATGAATTTGCTTGGATTGGTGTCGTATAGAAACAAGTACCACCAAAATTCCTTATCCGCTTTCAATATGCCATGGAAGGCATAAAGTAATTTTGGCATCACGTCAAAGAAACAATTGATATGATCGGAATTAACGCTGAACTTGAGTCTTTTGATAGGCACTTAAAAGTTACCATTATTGGCTAAACGCTAGAAGTTCGTGCTCCCAAGTTTAAACGCTAGGTGAATCGTCACCACACGCGCGGGCTGAATCCGGCCTGATTGCGGATCAGCAAATGGTCGCCGCTTTGGGCGATGACAAACAGCCCTTGGCTGTAGGCATACCGAGCCACATTGTCGGGAATCACCATGCCCGTCACCGCCCCCATCACCCGCTTGCCAGCATAAGTCGGCAGCAAACGTTTCAGCTTATCCAAACGTCCGACGTGTTCCTTGATGTCATCCGTTGCCAAAGTGCTTTTGCATTCGATAGCCACGATGTCGGTATCGTTGACCACCAGCAAATCCACCTCAATACCTTCGTCACCCCGTTGCGCCTCGACATTGCGGTGCACCTCGTGGACTTCAATGCCCTGCTCACGGAACAGACGCACGGCGGCGGGACGCACCATTTCCTCGACAAAATCCCCCAGCTTATTGCCCAAACGCCCGATGCTGGCATTTACTTCCTTGATTTTCTTGTCGGTTTCTTTCATTTGTGCGGTAGTTACTTGCATTTGCTGGCTGGTTTCTTTGACAATCCGATCCGTTTCCTGCATTTTCCGGTCGGTTTCTTCTGACCGTTTGGCGTTTTCTTCAATAAACTGTTCAAACTTGCGTTCGTTTGCTTTTTGCGACTGCGACACTTCGCGCAATATCGCCCAGATTTCTTCAGCGGCGGTAATCATCATAAACTCCTAAAAGTGTTTGCTGGGTGGATTTTAACACGAATGGCATAAGGGTTTGGGTGGCGCGTTAAATCTGTGAGTTAGAACTCGTAGACCGTGGTGGAGCGATAGCGCAATCTCGGCAATGAGTCTAAATGCCGGAATTGCTCGCATCGTAGCATCGTAGGGTACGCTGTGCGTACCTTTTGGCATCACCAACGTTGTAATCGTTGAAGGTACGCACAGCGAACCCTACAGGGCTGCTTTTAATATGGACGAGGTATATTACAGGGCCTTAAACGGCAAAGCTTAAAGACCTAGCACCCTATTTTTTACGTGTCAACCCAGAATTTTGCAAAAAGTCTGGAAAATCGGCAAAAAGTCAGACTTTTTGGCGATTATTTTTTTATTAAATCTTGACACAACCGCTTTATCATACTTAGCTTAAGCGGCATGGCAGACCGCCAAAGCCAGCGCATAAGACAAAAATACACCACACCACCAACGCTAAAACCTATCAACTTTTTGGAGATAAACCATGGCTACTTATAACGGTAATGACAATAACAACACCTACAACGGCACCGCAGCCGATGATGCCATTTACGGCTACGGCGGTGATGACACCCTAAAAGGCGCAGCCGGAAACGATTTTATTGATGGCGGCGATGATAACGACACGCTCACGGGCGGCAAAGGCAACGACTATTTAGCCGGAGGGTACGGCGGCGACACCTACGTGTTCAGCAGCGGCGACGGGCAGGACACCATTGACAACTACTATTACGACACCGACGGCAACAACGATGTGGTGAAGTTCACCAATGTCGCCTCGACCGCCATCACCGCCAGGAACGGCGGCGAGCATCTGTACATCAACTACGGCGGCACTGACCAGATACAAATTGTCTATGGCGTGAATTACCAAGAGGCGTATTACGGCAATGGCATCGGCAAGCTACAGTTCTCCGACGGCGTGACTTGGACGTGAGAAAACCTGCTTGACCAAAGCTTGGCCGGCACCGCCGGAAACGACACGCTTATCGGCTACCGTGACCGTGCCGACACCTTGGTCGGCGGCAAGGGCGACGACTACTTGGCAGGATACGAGGGCCGAGACATCTACGTGTTCAGCAGCGGCGACGGGCAGGACACCATCGACAACTACTATTACGACAACAACGGCAACGATGTGGTGAAATTCACCAACATAACCTTGACTGACCTAACCAGCATTAACAAAGATGGTGACAACAGCCTGATTGTCTCTTACGGAGCTGGCGACAAGCTAACCGTGCTTTACCATTTCGATGATCCCTCCTACAAAATCAGCCAATTCCAATTTGCTGGCGGCGATATTATTAACAACGCCATCATCGGCACTGCCACAAACAATAGTTTGGCAGGCAGTAAAGCCAACGACGCCATCAACGGCCTAGGCGGTGCGGACACGATGGCAGGCGGCTTGGGCAATGACTTGTACTTTGTGGACAACATCGGCGATGGGGTGACCGAAGCCACGGCGGCGGGTACGGACACGGTGCTGACCAGCATCAGCTACACCCTCACCGACACTGTTGAAAATCTCGCCTTGCTGGCGGGTGCGGTGACGGCGACTGGCAACGCTTGGCTAACACGCTGACGGGCAACGCCGCCGACAACACGTTGTCCGGTTTGGCGGGTATCGATACCTTAGTCGGCAATGGCGGCAGTGACTTGCTGGACGGTGGTGCCGATGCGGACACCCTAAAAGGCGGGGCGGGTGATGATGTTTATGTCGTCGATGATGCGGGCGACGTGGTTATCGAAATCACCGACGAAGGCACGGACACGGTGCAAAGCTCAATCACTGTCACCTTGGCGGCGCATGTCGAAAACCTGATCTTGACCGGAGCGGTAGCGATTAATGGCACGGGCAACGCCTTGGCGAACACGCTGACAGGCAATGCCGCCAACAATAGCCTTGACGGTGGCACGGGTGCGGACGTTCTGCAAGGGGGTTGGGGTGATGATTTATACCGTGTCGACAATATCGGCGACACCGTGAAAGAAAATGCCGGCGCAGGTATAGATACGGTACAAGCGTCAGTCACTTATACCTTGTCCGCCAATGTCGAAAACCTCACCCTGACCGGCACCGCCGCCATTAACGGCATCGGTAACACGCTGGCAAACACGATTATTGGCAATGCCGCCAACAACACCCTAAATGGCGGTACAGGTGCAGACACGCTGGAAGGTGGCTTGGGTAATGACTTGTATGTGGTGGACAACGTCGGCGACTCCGTGGTGGAAAACTCTGGCGAAGGCACGGATACGGTCAGGTCGTCAGTCAGTTACACGCTAGCCGCCAATATTGAAAATCTGACCTTGCTCGCATCGGCTAACCTGAATGGCACAGGCAACGGCTTGGACAATATCCTGCTCGGCAACACTGCTGCAAACATGCTGGACGGCGGTGCGGGTAATGACCTATTAGACGGCGGCACGGGCGCGGACACGCTGAAAGGCGGGGCTGGCGATGACAGTTTTGTAGTGGATGATGCAGGCGATGTAGTGCTGGAAGACCTTAACCAAGGCGTTGATCTGGTACAAAGTGCGGTCACTTTCACCTTGTCCGCGAATGTCGAAAACCTGACCTTAACGGGTGCGTCCGCCATTAACGGCACGGGCAATGATTTGGCGAACACCTTGCTCGGTAACAGTGCCAGCAACACCTTGGACGGTGGCACGGGTGCGGACGTGCTGAAAGGTGGTTTGGGCGATGATGTTTATGTCGTGGACAATGCTGGCGACAGTGTCACGGAAAACAGCGGCGAAGGGACGGACACGGTGTTCAGTTCGGTGAGTTGGAATCTGGCGGGCAATATCGAAAACCTGACTTTGACCGGAGTGGCGGCAATCAACGGTACTGGCAACGAACTTGCCAATACCCTGATTGGCAATCTTGCCAACAACAGCCTCGATGGCGGTATCGGGGCTGATGTATTGAGAGGCGGTTTAGGTGACGATATTTATGTGGTCGATAACATCGGCGACACGGTGGCCGAAAACACGGGCGAAGGCACGGACAGCGTGCAAAGTTCGGTGGCTTATTCTCTGGCAGCGAATATCGAAAACCTGACCCTGACCGGCACCGCCGCCATTAATGGCATAGGCAACACGCTTGCCAACACCTTGGTCGGCAATATCGCGGCGAACACCCTCAACGGCAGGTCGGGGGCGGATATTCTCATCGGCGGTTTGGGCAATGATTTTTATGTGCTGGACAATGTGGGTGACAGTGTCGTCGAACAGCTTGGCGAAGGCACGGATACGGTGCAGAGCTCACTGAGCTACAGCTTGGGGGCCCATGTCGAAAACCTGATCCTCAACGGAGCAGGGGCGACTAACGGCACAGGCAACGAACTGGCCAACACCCTCAAGGGCAACGGCGCGGCGAACCTACTGGACGGTAAAGCGGGAGCGGATACGCTCACTGGCGGTTTGGGCAGTGACACTTTTATGTTCGGCACCTTGGTAGGCGGTGCAGATAAGGTGACTGATTTTGTCTCTGGCACCAATAAGGTGCCGCTCTTGGACGGCGTTAGCGGCTTGTCCATCGGCAACGGCGACCATGTCATCGACAATGCGGCGTTAGTCACTTCCGGCGGCTTTGCCAACACGGCGGAATTGGTGATAGTCAGCCAAAACCTAGTCGGCGGCCTCACCACCACCAAAGCCGCCAGCATGATCGGCAGTGCCACCAGCAATTATGCGCTTGGCGATAGCCGTTTGTTTGTGGTTGACAATGGTAAGGATAGCGCGCTGTTTTTGTTCAAATCAGCCGATGCGAACGCGTTGGTCAGCGGTTCGGAATTGACTTTGATTGGCACTTTGCAAGGCGCGGCGCAAACGGCGTTGGCGGATTATGGATTTGCTTGAATCATGGGCAAGTGAGGGTGGATATTTCTATCTCTTTAGGATTTGGTAAAAAATAACTTTCCGGTTTGAATAGAATACGCTGGTTTACTAGGGGCGATTTTTTTGCTTTAGGTGATTAAAATCGCCCCTACATTTTTGTAATTTCCATTTTGAAATCAATAAGCTAACAATAGAATAACGCCGGCTTGCCGTTTCTAATGCCCAAAATTTATACGTAAATCAAATTTACCGGAACTTTCCATTTATCAAACCGTCTCACTTTTGTTCGCCTTCCACGGTGAACAACCAGCCGTATTTCCCCCTTTGTTAATCGGTTGGTTTTCCCCTCAAGCCCCAGTGGTTCTCCAGCACTGGGGCTTTCTTTTTTTTGGCATATTCAAATGGTAAGCTCAACACCGCCAACATTGGCCAATTCAAACAAAGCATCCAAGGCGGAGTGGACTTCATCGACACCGATTTTTTTCAAGGACGAAAACATTTGTAGGCTGAGTGGGATGGTAATGTTTTGCAAATCCCGCTGCACTTGCAACAAGGTGTTTTTGGCTGCGCCATAAGTCAGCTTATCGGATTTGGTCAATAAAATATGCATGGGTAAATCGCTGTGCTGGCACCATTCAACCATTTGCCAATCAAATTCAGTCAGCGGGTGGCGGATGTCCATCACTAAAATGATTGCGCACAATGATTTGCGGCTGGTTAAATACGTTTCCATCAATTTGTGCCAATCTTGTTTGACGTCTAAAGGTACTTTGGCATAACCATAGCCCGGCAAATCGACAAATCGCTTGTGGTTGTCAATTTCAAAAAAATTCAGCATTTGGGTACGGCCTGGCGTTTTACTGATCCGTGCTAAGGAATTTTGCCTGGTCAAGGTATTGATCGCACTGGATTTTCCGGCGTTAGAACGACCTGCAAAGGCAATTTCTTTACCCTCATCCGCAGGGGTGTTTTTAAGATGCGGGGAACTGTTTATAAATTTTGCTTGGTGGTAAAGAGGGTTCATCGTTGCCTCGCTTAAGCGGTGTAATTAGGGTAGAATTTATTTGATTATGCAGCCCGCATGTTCTTAAACACTATTATAACGAACTGATGCACCTCTAGCTTGAAGGCCACCCAATGGTTTACATTGTGTGGTTTTTATAATGAAAGGTATATCAAACCAATGACTCAATCCGATGAGGAAAACCTGATGAAAAAACAATGGCTGGCACTTTCACTGGCTCTGGCACTTGCCAGTACGTCAAGTGTGTTACACGCAGAAGGCAGCGCTGAGGCTGGAAAAGAAAAATCCGCCAGTTGTGCCAGTTGTCATGGCGAACAGGGGAACAGTATGGTATCAACATTCCCGAAACTTGCCCAGCAACACCCGTTATATTTGGTGAAACAATTACAGGCATTTAAAAACGGTTCACGTAGTAACCCGATGATGTCCGCGATGGCAATGGGGCTGTCGGATTTAGATATGGAAGATATTGCCGCCTATTATGCGGATCATAAAATTACCGACAATACCTTGCCGGAACTGTCTGAAGACGAGGTGAAACCAGGGATCAAACCGGAAGAAGCCGTCCAAGCCTTGATTAAGCAGGGTAGCGATTTATACCGCAATGGTGATTTGGCCCGTGAAGTTTCTGCGTGCATTGCTTGCCACGGGCCACAAGGCGAAGGCAACAAACCCGCCGGATTTCCATTGATAAAATCCCAACATGCTGATTATCTGATCAAAACCCTGTCCGATTTTAAATCCGATGCACGTAGCAACAACCCTGAAAACATGATGCACATGATCGCCAAAAAAATGACGGTGGAAGAAATAAAGGCCGTTTCTTATTACATTTCCATGATGAAATAAAACCCATCTTAGTTTTTACGTACTTACCGGAGCCATCCAAACTATGCTAAAAAAATTTGCCCACGCCAGTTTACTCATGCTCTTGCTGATCTGCCCAACGTTAAATGCGGAACCAGCGGGTTATGAAACTTTATCCCCAGCCCAGCCTACCCAACACCCTGATAAAGTCGAAGTGATCGAATTTTTCTGGTACGGTTGCCCACATTGCTATTCATTCGAGCCTGAATTGGCAAAATGGCTAAAAAAACTTCCTAAAAATGTCGAATTCATCCGTCAACCCGCCGTTTTCAGTGAGCTGTGGGGCAAACACGCCAGAGCCTATTTTGTCGCCGAATCTTTAGGCGTTGTGGAGAAAGTCCATGCGGATTTGTTTGACGCTATCCAAAACAAGAAAGAAAAATTGGAATCCGAAGACGACCAGGCTAAGTTTTTTGCTGCCCACGGTGTTAAAGAAGCCGATTTTCATGAAGCCTACAAATCCTTCGCAGTGGATTCCAAAATGCGCCAAGCACCAGTTACTGCCGCCCGTTACGGCATCACTGGCGTACCTGCCGTGATTATCAACGGCAAATACCTGACCAACGGCCCATTGGCAGGATCGCATGAAAAAATGATTGAAGTGATGGATAAATTGATCAAGCAAGAAGGCGCCAAGTAAGCCAAGTGGTCAAGCAATAGAGGGTGGATAGCGCGTCCATCCACCCTCAAAAAACTAAACCCGCTTTGCCAGCTTCTCCGCATAACCTGTATAAGTCCGCGGCGTCAGTTCCAACAACGCCATTTTCGCATTGGCTGGTATTTCCAAACCTTCTATAAAAACCCGCATTTGTTCCGAGGTGATACGCTGGCCCCGTGTCAATTCCTTCAATTTCTCATAGGGTTTTTCAATCCCATAACGGCGCATCACGGTTTGGATAGGCTCCGCCAAGACTTCCCAATTGGCATTCAAATCGGCTTCTATCGCCTCGACATTCAATTGCAATTTGGAAATGCCTTTTAAACTGGCTTGGATGGCGATGCTGGTATGGGCGATACCGACACCGATATTGCGCAATACCGTCGAGTCGGTCAAATCCCTTTGCCAGCGGGACACGGGCAACTTTTCCGCCAAAAAGCCAAACAACGCATTCGCCAAGCCTAAATTGCCTTCGGAATTTTCAAAATCTATCGGATTGACTTTGTGCGGCATGGTCGATGAGCCAACTTCTCCGGTAACCGTCCTTTGTCTGAAATAGCCCAAAGAGATATAACCCCAGACATCGCGGTCAAAATCCAGCAAGATCGTGTTAAAACGTGCCAGGGCGTGGAAAAACTCGGCGATATAATCGTGCGGTTCGATTTGGATCGTGTACGGGTTAAACTGCAAACCCAAAGATTCGACAAAGTTTTGTGCAAATGCCGCCCAATCGACATCAGGATAAGCCACGGCATGGGCATTGTAATTGCCGACTGCGCCATTGATTTTGCCCAGCAGTTCCACTGCTTGCAATTGTGCCAATTGCCTTTGCATCCGCGCGGCAACATTGGCAAATTCCTTTCCTACCGTAGTCGGGGTTGCCGATTGCCCGTGGGTGCGCGCCAGCATTGGCTGATCGGCAGTGTCTTGGGCAATCGTTTTAATCGCGACGATGCAATCATTGATTTGCCCGGCGATAATCTCCCGTCCTGCTTTCAGCATCAACGCATAAGACAAATTGTTAATGTCCTCGGACGTACAGGCAAAATGGATGAATTCACTAACTTGTTCCAATTCGGCGCAACCGGCGATTTTTTCTTTCAGCAAATATTCAACCGCTTTGACATCATGGTTAGTGGTTTTTTCGATGTCTTTGACGCGTTGTGCATCCGCTTCGGAAAACTGCCCGATGATATTATCCAACAATTGGTTGGCTTTTTCACTGAACGGGCTGATTTCGATGATCAAAGGATGCTTCGCCAAAGCCTGTAACCAGCGCACTTCAACTTCCACCCGAAAGCGTATCAAGCCATATTCGCTAAACACAGGACGCAGTTTTTCAACTTTGTCGGCATAACGTCCGTCAATGGGGGAAATGGCAGTGAGCGCGAAATTGGTCATATGGGTATCCTAGATATTGTAAAAAAGTTGTTAAAAAATTTTTGCCTATACTCCGAACAGTGAGGTTCTAGGCTATCGAAATTTACTAGCACAGGATGGGTGAAACCCATACGCATCAAGCTAACGGGAAAGTCATGAAAGTTGTTCACGCAAATCCCGAAAAATCACGAAAAAAACTAAAGCTAACAATTTTAGGCGGGACAAAATAGGTTAATATAAATAATCGTTTGCCTAAAAGTAGTGTACTTTAAGCTTTAAAATTGGTTGGTAAGGTTCGCAGCCACATGGCAAAATTTTTGCTAGCTAAACCATTTTTACGGTCTGTCACTTTTAAAATTGATTGGAAATGTTGCCATCCAAACAATCCGACGTTACAACGCTAATCGAATCAAACATTTATGAGCAATTTTAATAATATTTCTAGCCCTTGGTTAGAAATGGAGCTGCATTGCAAGCAGGTATATGGATATTCTATTCAAGAAGTTGAAAAACGCCTTTTTTTTGGTTCATACGTTGGCGATAATCTGAACTATGTATTCGTCGCCACTCCCAAAGCCGCCTGTAGCACCATGAAATGGATATTGGTGGACTTGGAAAACCGCCATGTTGCCTTGAAGCATTACGGCAAACAAAGTCGCCGCGAAATGATAATTCACGCCCGCAACCACAGTATTAAGAATCTTATGCAAGTTACTGATGCAGAAAGGGTTAAGCTACTGACAGACAAAAATGCGGTCCGGTTTTGCGTGGTCAGGAATCCCTACGCACGTTTTGTTTCAGCATGGGCAGATAAAATCCGTCAAAAAGAACCCAATTTTGGCAATGTTTGGAAGTCAATAGCCGACTATTTTGATACAGATCCAAAATTATGCCCAACATTTGCCCAATTTGCCCGTTGGGTCGTTGAAACCCAACAAGCCGAATATTGTAATAATCATTGGCGTAGCATGTCACATTTATTGCTGCCTGATTTGCTGCGCTATACCCATGTCTTACATACCGAAAACCTTGAAGTTGAGCTGGATGCGGTGCTGAAAATCATCGCGCCGTCAAGAAATGCAGCTGAGTTGTTAAAAAAACACCGTATCAATGAATCCCTGCCTATTGATTGGCAAAGTTGTTACGACGAAGAAACCGCCAAACTTGTCGCGAAATTTTACCAAGAAGATTTTAAACGGTTTGCTTATCCATCAGATTCTTGGAAAAACAAATACCATACACGCAGTTTGTCAGAAGAAATCATTGCCTTGCATGATCGGCTTGCCAAGTATGAAACTGCCGCACTTGACGCGATAAGAGCCAGAAACGACGTTATTTTTGAACTGACACAAAAAAAACCGTCCAGTGTCGGTATTCCAAAGCTTGCCGATAAAACCGACATACTGGTTTTAGGCGATTCCCATGCCAGGATATTCAAACACGAAGCTTGGTTAAAATTAACACCCAATTTGACCTGGAAAACAATTTTGGTTCAGGGTGCCACTGTGTCGGGCCTAAAAAATCCCAATAGTAAAACTCAGGCTGCTAAATTTTTTAAACAGGCATTGGTACAAAATCCTGCCAAGACCATAATGTTTTGCTTAGGCGAAGTCGATACGGGTTTCGTCATCTGGCTTAAAGCCGAAAAACAGGGCATTGACGTGCAAAAAGCCGCCCAACAAGCGGTAGAAAACTACTGCGAATTGATTGAATTGGCTTCAAGGCAAGCGCAAGTCGTTGTCCTAAGTACTCCGCTGCCTACGCTTAAAGACGGCTTGGAAGAAGGTGCAGTTGCCAAAGCCAGATCAAGCATCAAAACTTCCCAGCGACAACGTACAGAATTGACATGTTGGTTTAATACGGAAATGGAATTATGGTGCAAAAACCACGCTATCAACTATGTCAATCTTGATCCCGTATCAAAGGGGCCTGATGGACAGCTTGATCCCAAATTGCTGCACATCAATCCCAGAGACCATCACTATAATCCTAATTATTATCAAAAATTACTGGCGAAACATTTGTTGCCCGTGATAAAAGAATCAATTGGCAAATAAATCAGAAAATGGCTGGTTCGATTCATGCCCAATAGTTTCATAAGAATGAATAGCAAAACCCTTTGAGTTTTGGCTTTTCTTAATGCCCACTATCCAGCAGCTAAATCCCAAGATTATTGTAAAGCTGATAAACTAGAATATCATTTTGTGCTTAAAGCCTATCACAGCCTTCCATGAAGAAAATGTCCATTTCTGACAAATTAGCCCCCGTCGGTATTGAAAATTGTAACAAACAAACGCATTTTGCCATGCACATTGAAACCGGTCTTGACGAACGTGCCGCAGCTAGACTAAAGCTGATTAGTCGCGCCAACTTTGTTGTAGTCAATATCAACTACCACTGTCCAAAGAATTGGCCATTGTCCTTATGAACACACCTGATGCCAATGCCTTGATTAGTGTTTCGGAAGCCTTACCAAGCCTTTATTACAACAAATCAACGATTATCTGCTCGTACATCACGTCACCTAAATCAACTTATGAATTTCGACATTATCTGTTTTGACTGCGACAGCACCTTAAGCAAAATTGAAGGCATAGACGAACTTGCCAAACGGGTGGGTTTGGGCGAGGAAATGGCGAAATTGACCGGTGCGGCGATGAACGGCGAACTGCCGTTGGAAGCCGTGTACGGACAACGCTTGTCGATGATCAAACCCGATCAGGACAGCATCAACTGGCTCGCGGATTTTTACATTGCCGAGCGGGTGGCAGGTGTTAGTGAAGTCTTCTCGCAACTGTCCACACACGGTAAACAAATACACATCATCAGCGGTGGCTTACGTCCAGCAATATTGCCGCTAGCCAGGCAATTGGGTGTGCCTGACGAACGCGTCCATGCCGTGGATATTTATTTTCATGATGATGGCAGCTACCGCGATTACCAACAGGACTCGCCACTGGCCCGAAATGGCGGCAAAGCCGATGTATGCGCCCAACTGCGGACTGACGGTGCAACACTGGCCATGATCGGCGACGGCAAAACCGATATGGAAGCCAAGCAAGCAGGTGCTTACACGATTGGTTTTGGCGGCGTCGTTGACCGCGCCATTGTGCGGAAGTTGGCGGATGTGTATGTGGCTGAAACAAGTTTGATAGCGGTTTTACCCCATATTTTATAAAGCTGCGTAGGGTAGGGGGGCGTAACCTTTAAAACACGCCCCTCATACGAAAGGGGTATGCACCCTATACGCACAAAGCTAAGCTAAGGAGAAAGTCATGATAGTTGTCCACGAAAATCACGAAAAAACACGAAAAAGACTAGATAAGTTTTCGTGTTTTTCGTGTTTTTCGTGGACAAATTCCTTAGCTTGATGCTGATGGTTAGGTATCCGGCTTCGGACGGTTACCTGAATAAGGACATTTCCAACCACAAACTGATATCGTGAATTTCTTATCCAAACCCATGAGGAACTGCAATGCTTGACGAAAACTTAAAGAAGTTGCTGTTGAAAAATGCGTTTTATGCCGCGATTGGCCTAGTGGCTTTAATTGTTGTGAACTTATGTTTTGGTATTAACGATGCGGGGGAAAGGACGCTCGTCCAATATCCGACCGGGCAACTGTTCGTCAAATTCTCGCCCGGCATTTATTTTAAAGGCTTTGGCAACACGGAAATTTATGCCGATGTTGCCACTTATGATTTTGACAAGGGCGGTTCTGCGGGCAAAGAAAACGAAAGCAGCCTGAAAGCCATCGGTGTTGCCGTCCGCTATCAAGATGGCGGCACCGGGACGGTGTTTGGCAAGGCGCGTTTTGCCTTGCCCACCGATGAAGAAACCATGATCCGTCTGCACAAAGATTTCCGCAATAAGAACGCCGTGGCGGAAAAACTGATCCGCACGGTCACTGAAGAGTCGATGAACCTCACGGCAGGGCTAATGACTTCCGAGGAAGCCTACGCCGAAAAACGCGGTATTTTCACACAATGGGCAGAACAACAAGTCGCATCGGGCAAGTTTTTCACGGAATTAAAATCGGTGGTTGAAAAACAAGAAGCCACCAACGAGCATTTGACCCGCAACATCCCCGTCATCAAATACGGCGCGGATGGTTTGCCTAAGCAGCATTCGAGCGATTTCAAAATGTATGGCATTAAGGTCAATGGCTTCCAACTAACCGATTGGGATTTTGAAAAGAAAACCTTAGACCAAATCTCACGTAAACGCGAGGCGACGATGGGCATCATCACCGCGAAAGCCGATGCGGAACGGGCGCGACAAGAAGCCTTGACCGCCGAAGAGCAAGGCAAAAAAAATGTCATGGTTGACCGTTATACGAAGGAACAGGAAAAAATCCAAGCCGTGGTTGATGCCGAAAAGGAAAAGGAAGTCGCCGTCACCAAAGCTACGCAAGCGGTGTTGGTCGCTGAACAAGGCAAACTGGAAGCCGAACAAAAACGCTTGGCGGCGATTGCCTATAAACAGGAACAAATCCTGCGCGGCGAAGGCGATGGTGAATACAAACGTTTGGTCATGAGTGCAGATGGTGCGTTGGCGACCAAGCTTGACGCATGGAAAACGGTGCACATGCGCTATGCCGAAGCGATAGAAAAACAAAAATGGGTGCCGGAAATCCAAATGGGCGGCAATGCGCAAAGCGGCGGCAGTGCGGCGAACGACCTGATCGAATTGCTCAAAGCCCAAACCGCCAAAGAGCTTAAGCTAGATATGAGCGTGAAAAATAACTGAAACCCTAGGCCTTTCAGGTTTTTAAAAACCTGAAAGGCCTGTATACGATGATCTTTAACTTTTATGAGGAAACAATGGCTGGACACAGCAAATGGGCGAACATCAAGCACCGCAAAGCCGGACAAGATGCCAAACGCGGGAAAATTTTCACAAAAATGCTACGCGAAATTAACGTGGCAGTAAAAACCAGCGGCCCAGACCCCTCCAGCAACCCATCATTACGCACGGCGATAGACAAAGCCTTAGGTGCGAACATGCGCCGTGATACCATCGACAATACCATCAAAAAAGCGTCCGGCACGCTAGATGGCGCAAATTACGAGAATATCCGTTATGAAGGCTATGGCCCTGGCGGTACGGCGGTTATTGTCGATTGCCTGACCGACAACCGCAACCGCACCGTCGGCGAAGTCCGTCACGCTTTCACCAAAGTGGGCGGCAACTTAGGCACGGACGGTTCGGTCGCCTATTTGTTCAGCAAATTGGGCATCATCAGCTACGCACCGGCGGTGGATGAAAACGCACTGATGGAGGCGGCTTTGGAAGCGGGTGCGGATGATGTCATCACCAACGATGATGGCTCAGTGGATGTCATGACAACGCCAGAAAATTATCTGAACGTGAAAGACGCGCTAATCGCCGCTGGCTTTACACCGGACAACGCCGAAGTGACCATGCAAGCCTCGACTAGGGTTGATCTGGATGCCGAAACGGCGGAGAAAATGATAAAACTCATTGACCGCCTGGAAGATTTGGACGATGTGCAAAACGTTTATACCAATGCCGATATTAGTGATGAGATTATGGCGGCGTTGGAATAATTGATAGCCAAATAAACTTAGCCTTACCAATTAGATTATCCCTCCCATACGTTTCACGCAAATTAACCGCCCGCTATAATCCGCCGAGCAAACAACCACATTGAATGAAAATCCTAGGCATAGACCCCGGCTCCAGGCTGACTGGTTACGGTATTATCGAACATGGCCCGCGTGGTTACCGTTACGTTGCCAGCGGCTGTATCCGCATCAGTGCCGATTATTTCCCAGACCGCTTGAAGCAAATATTCGATGGCATCTGCCAAATCACCGAGCAGTACCAACCCGAACAAATGGCCATAGAACAAGTGTTTATGCACAAAAATGCCGATTCCGCGTTAAAATTGGGGCAAGCACGTGGCGCGGCGATTTGCGCGGTGCAAAGCTTGGGCCTGCCGGTGTTTGAGTACGCGGCGCGGCAAGTCAAACAGGCCATTGTTGGTAAAGGCAGTGCCGACAAACTGCAAGTGCAGCACATGGTGAAAATATTGCTCAATATCCAGGGCGACTTGCAGGTTGACGCCAGCGACGCACTTGGCATCAGCATCTGCCACGCCCATTACCAACAAACGGCGCAGCGTTTACAACAGGCCTACCCATGATCGGTTTTTTACGCGGTAAACTGGTGCAAAAAGCACCGCCGTTATTAATCTTGGATGTACAAGGGATCGGTTATGAAATCGAAGCCCCAATGACGACATTTTATGAATTGCCGCTGGTCGGCGTGGAAGTCACCTTGCACACGCATTTGGTGATACGCGAAGATGCCCATAGCCTGTTCGGTTTTTTAAAGGAGGCGGACCGCGCCCTATTCAGGGCATTGATCAAAGTCAATGGCGTCGGCCCAAAGCTTGCTTTAACTATTCTGTCAGGGCAAAGTGCCGAAGAATTCCACCGCTGCATCCAAAATAACGACACACTGGCCTTAGTGCGTTTGCCGGGGGTCGGCAAAAAAACCGCCGAACGCTTGGTGATTGAAATGAGTGACCGCCTGCCTGATTTGGGTCAGGGCAGCCCACAAACTGTTGCCTTTGCAGCAACTCCCTTGCTAAGCCATCCCAAACAAGAAGCTGTCAGTGCTCTGTGTTCCTTGGGTTATAAACCGATAGATGCCAATAAAATGGTGCAAAATATCAATGCCGAAGGCAAAAGCTGCGAAGAGCTTATTCGTCTGGCCTTACAAGGCGCAATCAAATGATTGAAAGTGACCGCGTCATCACCGCCAACAGCCATTTGGATGAAGAACGCCAAGACCGCGCCATCCGCCCGAAACGTCTCGCCGAATATGTCGGGCAAAAAGAACTCTGCCTGCAAATGGAAATATTTATCCAAGCAGCGACAGCACGTAAGGAAGCCCTTGACCATGTGTTGATCTTCGGACCGCCCGGCTTGGGCAAAACCACGCTGGCAAACATCATCGCGGCAGAAATGTGTGTTAAGATTCGCCAAACTTCCGGCCCAGTGTTGGAAAAGGCGGGCGATTTGGCGGCCTTGTTGACTAATCTTGAAGCCCATGATGTGTTGTTTATTGATGAAATCCACCGCCTCAGCCCTGCCGTAGAAGAAATTTTGTATCCGGCGATGGAAGATTACCAACTGGATTTAATGATCGGTGAAGGCCCCGCCGCCCGTTCCATCAAACTGGATTTGCCGCCGTTCACGTTAGTCGGTGCAACCACCAGGGCAGGCTTGTTGACTTCACCGTTGCGTGACCGTTTTGGTATTGTCCAACGCCTGGAATTTTACACGTTAGACGAATTGACCAGCATCATTTTACGCTCGGCTAAAGTGTTAGGCATCAGTATGGAAACCCAAGGCGCGTTTGAAGTCGCCCGCCGTTCACGTGGCACACCGCGTATCGCCAACCGATTATTAAGGCGGGTGCGGGATTACGCCGAAGTCAAAAGTAACGGTGTCATCACCGACAGCATCGCCATGCAGGCATTGGATATGCTTAAGGTGGACAGCAACGGCTTCGATACGCTGGATAGGAAATTATTGCTGACTATGATTGAAAATTTCGCAGGTGGCCCGGTCGGCCTGGACACGCTGGCGGCAGCCATCAGCGAAGAGCGTGGCACGATTGAAGATGTCTTGGAACCGTATTTGATGCAGCAAGGATTCATCATGCGCACACCGCGCGGTCGCGTCGTCACCCAACATGCTTACACCCATTTTGGTTTGCCCGTACCGAAAACACTGGGCATTTCTGCAGATTTGTTTGAATAAACCCGCCCTATGAATCAAACACCATTTTCATGGCCTGTACGGGTTTATTACGAAGACACCGATGCGGGTGGCGTGGTGTTTTATGCCAATTACTTGAATTTTTTTGAACGGGCACGGACAGAAATGCTCAGGTCTATGGGCCATGAGCAAGATCATTTACGGACAAACGAAGGCATACTTTTTGTCGTGCGGTCGGTGCAAGTTGATTATTTAAATCCCGCCCGATTTAATGATATGTTGCAAATCAGTGCCGAAGTGGCGCTAATTAAAAACGCCAGTCTGACGTTTGCACAAACCGTCTCCCGTGGCGGCATCGTCCTGGTAAACGGCCTAATCCGTATTGCCTGCCTTGATGCCAATACCTTCCGCCCTAAAGTTATCCCTAAATATTTACTAGAGCAGTTAAAGAATGAACACTGATTTATCCATTTTCCATTTAATTACCGAAGCCAGCTTTGTCGTCCAATTTGTCATGCTCGTCTTAGCCGCTGCATCGCTGGCTTCTTGGACATTTATTTTTGCCAAACGCAAAGAACTGAATCGTGCCGTTGAAATTACTGATGAATTTGAAGAACAATTTTGGTCTGGCGTACCTTTGACTGATTTGTACCGGAAATTGTCCGCCAAGGATTTTGAACCGGAAGGCATAGAAAAAATCTTTCTCGCGGGCTACAAAGAGTTTTCCAGGATGCGCCAAAGCGGCAATGTTGAAGCGATGGTACAAGTGGAAAGTGCGCAACGCGCCATGCGCATCGAATTATCCCGTGAACTTGACCGCCTCGATGAACATTTGTCCTTCCTCGCCACGGTCGGCTCTATCAGCCCGTACATCGGTTTGTTCGGCACGGTTTGGGGGATTATGAACTCATTCATGTCCTTGGGCAGCGTCAAACAAGCCACCCTTGCACAAGTCGCCCCCGGCATTGCCGAAGCCTTGATCGCCACTGCGATAGGTTTGTTCGCCGCAATACCGGCAGTCATTGCCTATAACCGATTTTCCACCCGTTTGGATCGTCTCACAGGCCGCTATGAATTGTTTGTTGAAGAATTTGTCGTGTTATTGCAAAGACAGGCGCATAACAAATGAGTAAATTCAGCAGAAAAAATGGCCGCCGGAAACCTATGGCGGAAATCAATGTCGTTCCCTACATTGACGTGACACTGGTGTTACTGATTATTTTTATGGTGACTACGCCGATGTTACAAACTGGGGTTGATGTCGATTTACCCGAAGCCGAATCTAAAGCCGTGGAAATCACCGACAATCCCCCCATCATCATTTCCATCGATAAATCCGGCCAATATTCCATTAAGGTTGATGACGGCGACAACGAACCCGTGCAACCTGAAGCCATTACCGAATTGGTGATTGCCGCTTTGGTAAAAAAACCGCAAACGCAAGTCTATATCAGTGCTGACAAAAGTGTCGAATATGGCAAAGTCATTACCGTCATGGCAGATTTAAAACACGCAGGTGTGGATAAGGTGGGATTCAGCACTAAAGCGAAATCAGAAGACCAATAGCGAAATGGCTAGTCAAAGAAGATATTCCCGCTATTTCCTGCTGGCGCTAGCTTTACATCTGACCTTGTTGGTGTTGTTTACCTTGAGTGCGCTGCTCAAACCCCAACGGCCTGAACCTAAAGAACCAACAGAAGATATAATTCATGCCACCATGTTCGATGCCGCTGAAATAGAAGCGCAAGAACAAGCCCTGAAAGCCGCCGAACAGCAAGCCGAGCAAGCAAAAATCGCCGAAAAACAAGCTCAAGAACTTGCGGCACAAGCCGCCCAAGCCGCTGCTGAACAGGCTAAAGCCGAAGCTATAGAAAAAGCGGCGGAAAAAGAGCAGACAAAAACCGAAGCCGCCGAAAAAGCCGAGCAAGCCAAGGAAGAGGCCGCTGAAAAGGCCAAAGCTGAAAAAGCCGAGCAAGCCAAGGAAGAGGCCGCTGAAAAGGCCAAAGCTGAAAAAGCCAAGCAAGCCAAGGAAGAGGCCGCTGAAAAGGCCAAAGCCGAAAAAGCCGAGCAAGCCAAGGAAGAGGCCGCTGAAAAAGCCAAAGCCGCAAAAGCCGAGCAAGCCAAGGAAGAAGCCTCTGAAAAGGCCAAAGCTGAAAAAGCCGAGCAAGCCAAGGCTGAAAAAGCCGCCCAGGCAAAAGCTGAGGCGAATGCTAAAGCCAAGGCCGAGGCTGCCGAAAAATCCAGGGCAGAAGCCGCCGCGAAAGCCAAGGCCGAAAAAGCCGCCCAGGCAAAAGCTGAGGCGAATGCTAAAGCCAAGGCCGAGGCCGCTGAAAAGGCCAAAGCCGAGGCGTCCGCGAAAGCCAAGGCCGAGGCGGTTGCCAAAGCCAAGGCCGAAGCAGCCGAAAAGGCCAAAGCCGAGGCATCCGCGAAAGCCAAAGCCGAGGCGGTTGCCAAAGCCAAGGCCGAGGCCGCCGAAAAGGCCAAAGCCGAGGCGGTTGTCAAAGCCAAGGCCGAGGCCGCCGAAAAAGCCAAAGCGGAAGCCGCCGCGAAAGCCAAGGCCGAAGCAGAGTTAGCCGAGTTAATAAAAAAGCTACAACGAAAAGTCGAAGGAAGCTGGATTCGTCCGCCTGATGCTTCACAAGGCTTACATTGCACGATCCAAGTCAGGTTGGCTAGCGACGGAACCGTTATCGACGCCGAAGTCATCCAAAGCAGCGGCGACGACATGTTTGACAATTCGGCGATTAATGCGGTGAACCGGGCATCACCTTTGCCTGTCCCTAAAGATAAAGAACTCTTTGCCCAGAAATTTAGGCCGCTTAAGTTTAAATTTAGTCCTGGGTAGACCGTGACCTTGTGATAATCCATGTTTTGAATTTAGAGGTAATCGAATGGATTTATTTAGAAATATTTTATTAATCGCGCTGTGTAGCCTTAGCCTTTCCAAAGCCTATGCGGAACTCACCATTGAAGTGACCGGCGGCATCGAAAGCGCACCGCCAGTTGCCGTTGTTCCGTTTGCCGCCAGTTCCGCGCCAGTGGACATCAGCGCCATCGTCAACGCCGACCTTGAGCGTAGCGGTTATTTTAAGATGATGGCGCAACAAGCCATGCAAAGCCGGCCTAGCAGCGCGTCGGAAGTCAATTTCAAAGAATGGCAAGCCTTAGTGCAAGATTACTTGGTGGTTGGCAAGGTAAACAACATTGGCAGCCAGTACGATGTGCAGTTCCAATTGCTGGATGTCAATAAGGGCGGGCAATTGCTGGGTTATAAAATGGCCTCGTCAGTCAATGACTTGCGCCGTACTGCTCACCACATTAGCGATTTGATTTTTGAGAAGCTGACTGGCAAAAAAGGTGTGTTCAGCGGGCGCATTGCCTATATCACCAGCAACGGCAGACAAAACCATCAATTACAAGTTGCCGATGTTGATGGCTTTAATCCCCAAACCATTGCTTCATCGCCTGAACCCTTGATGTCGCCCGCATGGTCTCCTGACGGCAAGCGGGTTGCCTACGTATCGTTTGAACGGCACTCGGCGGCGATCTACATCCAAACCTTAGCAACAGGACAACGCGAGCGGGTTGCTGAATTTCCAGGCATCAATGGTGCGCCCTCATGGTCACCAGACGGCACACGGTTAGCATTGACCTTATCAAAAGACGGTAACCCCGATATTTTTGTTTTAAATTTGGGTTCCCGGTCTTTACTTAAGCTATCCAAAAGCACGGCTATTGATACCGAACCTGTCTGGTCACCTGATGGCAGCGCGATTGTTTTTACGTCTGACCGTGGGGGAAAACCGCAACTTTATATGGCCTCAAGCCAAGGCGGCAACGAAAAACGTATTACCTTTTCAGGCGATTATAACGCCCGTGCCAGTTTTTCACCCGATGGCAGAAGCTTGGCGATGGTACACGGCAATAGCGGCAACTACCGCATTGCCGTTATGGATATGGCAAGCCGTAGTGTCAGCGTCCTGACCTCTGGCCCGTCGGACGAATCCCCCAGTTTTGCCCCAAATGGCAGCATGATTTTGTACGCCTCGAAAAAAGGCGGGACAGGCTTCTTATCGGCTGTCTCAGTCGATGGTAAAATGCAGCAAAAACTGATGGTTAGTAACGGCGAAGTCCGCGAACCCGCTTGGTCGCCCTAGTTGTAAACACACACTGGTTTTATCTAATTAATTAATCACTTAATCTGGAAATTGACAATGAAATTGAACAACAGCGTTTTAATATTGGCGATTAGCACCCTGCTTTTAACGGCTTGTGCTGATACCGAAGACAAAGACCCTAGCCTGCTCGACGGCAGCCAAGCCGGTACCGGATTAGGGGGGGCTTCAACTAGCGGCCTGAATAATGGTACTGGTATCAATGGTTCTGAAATGGGTGGTTCAGGCATGTACGGCTCTGGTGATGGTGCCAGTAGTTTAGGCCATGAATTTAGCGATCCCAGCAACCCGCTTTCAAAACGCACTGTTTACTTTATGCTCGACAGTTTTCAAATCCAACAAGATTTCGTCCCGGTCATTGCCGCCCATTCGCAATATTTGTTGGCAAACCCATCCCAACACATCACGCTGGAAGGACATGGTGACGAACGTGGTTCTCGTGAATACAATATCGCCCTAGGAGAACAACGTGCCAAATCGGTCGCCAGCATCATGAAAATCCAAGGTGTTTCCGACAGCCAAATCAGCATCGTCAGCTACGGCGAAGAAAAGCCCGCAGCCTTCGGTAGTGATGAATCGGCATGGGAACTTAACCGCCGCGTTGAAATTAACTACCAAGGCCGCTAAATGAACAACCGCCTCGTTATTTTGTTAAGTGCATATGGGCTTGCCGCCAATGTTTATGCCTTACCCGAAGTGATCGACAATTCCGCGTATCCGCCGTCGGCAATGCCGGCAAATAACATCCCATCTTCACCATCGACCAATTCGTTAATGGAAATGACGGGGCGTTTGGAACAATTGCAAACTGAAATTCAACAGCTTACGGGTAAAGTCGAAGAACAATCCAATACAATAGCTGAACTGAAAAAACAGCAGAAATCCAGGCTTGGCGATCTTGAAGAACGCTTACAAATCCTCGAAAGCAAAAGTACTGGCGGTACCGAAACGGGTGCTGCTCCAGCTGACGCAAGCACTGGCGAACCCGCAGCCAATCCTTCGCCAGCCCCAATGCCAGCTTCAGAATCTTCCGCACCGATTGATGCCGTTGCCCCTGCCGCATCAACGCCAGCAGCTCCTACACCCAAAGCTGCTTCTGAAGCCGAAAACCAAGATTACAAAGCCGCTTATCTTGCGCTCAGAAATGGACATACCGATGAGTCGATCGCCGCGTTTAAAAACTATCTGAACACTTATCCGAACGGTGGCTTGGCAGGTAACGCCCAATATTGGTTAGGGGAAGCCTACTTGGTCAACAAAGATGCTGATGCTGCACGGCAAGCGTTTAACACCGTTATCGACAAATACCCCAGCAGCCTAAAGCAAGCCGATGCGTTATTGATGCTCGGCAAAATTGAAATGGATCAAAAAAACGTTGACAAAGCGCGGGATTATTTCACCCAAGTGAACACAAAATTCCCCAACACCACCGCCGCGCGCGCAGCCACCAAAAAGCTATTGTTGCTTAACATCAGCCAATAATCGTGGCTTCAGTCCGCATCACCGAAATATTCCACTCCTTGCAAGGTGAGGCCAACACCGTGGGCTTGCCTACCGTGTTCATCCGCCTCACTGGCTGCCCACTGCGTTGCGTTTATTGCGACACGGCTTATGCGTTCACTGGCGGAAAAAAAATGGCCATTACGGACATCCTAGCCAAAGTCGCCCAATACCAATGCCACCACGTCACTGTGACGGGGGGTGAACCTTTGGCACAATCGGCTTGCCTAGAGTTATTAAACCAACTCGCCGATAGCGGTTACCATGTCTCTTTAGAAACCAGCGGTGCGCTGGACGTATCCGGCGTTGACAGGCGTGTCATTAAAGTCATGGATTTAAAAACCCCCAGTTCCGGTGAACTGGACAAAAACCTGTACCAAAATATTGAGCATTTAACAGCGCAAGACCAAGTCAAATTCGTCATTGGCAATGATGCAGATTACGAATGGTCAAAAGCCATCCTTACCCAATATTACTTGCCCCAACGTTGCCAAATCCTTTTTTCACCGATAGCCGGGCAACAAAACCCCACGGAACTGGCGGAAAAAATCCTTCGTGACCGACTGCCCGTGCGGTTTCAAATCCAACTCCATAAACTGCTTTGGCAAGATGCCCAAGGTAAATAACACCCATGCAAAAATACGCCATCATCCTGCTCTCAGGCGGACTCGACTCCATCACCACCCTCGCGCTTGCCCAACAACAAGGTTTCGGCTGTTATGCCCTCAGCTTCAATTACGAGCAACGCCACAACGCCGAATTGGTTGCTGCCGCACAAATAGCCAAAGAATATCAAGTCATCGACCATAAAATCATTAATTTGGGTTTAGGAGCTATTGGTGGCTCGGCACTAACTGACGACCACATTGCCGTGCCCAATACGCTACAAACGGGCATTCCCGTCACCTACGTCCCAGCACGGAACACCATATTCTTATCCTTTGCCTTAGGTTGGGCGGAGGTTCTGAAACTGCAGGACATTTTTATCGGCGTTAACGCCGTCGATTATTCCGGCTACCCCGACTGCCGCCCAGAATTTATCAATGCCTTCCAGCAACTGGCAAATATTGCCACTAAAGCCGGAGTGGAAGGCGGTCGTTTCACCATCCACACACCGCTGATGGCCTTAAGCAAAGCCGACATCATTAAAAAAGGCATGGCATTAGGAATCGACTACAGCCGCACCGTTTCTTGCTATAGTGCCGACCAACAAGGCCGTGCCTGCGGCATCTGTGATGCTTGCCGCCTAAGAAAAATTGGGTTTGAAGAAGCAGGAATAGCTGATCCAACAGATTATCAATAAAAAGCATTGCAAATCCCATCATCATCATTATAATAGTTGGTCTTTGTTGGGTCGCTAGCTCAGCCGGTAGAGCACCGCACTTTTAATGCGATGGTCATGCGTTCGAATCGCATGCGACCCACCACTTAAATACTTGAAAAACCAGCCAAAAGGCTGGTTTTTTTATGCCTCCCATATTTAGTTTTGTTGTGGCTGTAGTAAATTTGTCACAACTTTTGCATTTCCCGCATAAGCATGAAGATGCGCACTTGATAGGTGTGCGTACTTCAAAACCATTGACGAATCAGCCCAACCGCCCAACTCTTGCAGCACATGCAATGGCGTACCGTTCTGAATATGCCAACTCGCCCAGGTATGCCTTAAATCGTGCCATCTGAAATCAGAGATGCCAGCCCGTTTCAACGCTTTCCGCCATGCGTGGTTGTTCGCACGGGTAACTGGTTCTCCTTCGTAGGTGAAAACAAACTGGGGATGTTTACCCATTTGAACACGGATAACAGCTAATGATTCGTCGTTCAAAGGCACTGCTATGGCTTTTTTAGCTTTTGCCTGTTCCGGGTGTATCCAGGCACACTTCCGCTGCATGTCGATCTGTGACCATTCAAGCCCAACCACGTTGGCCTCGCGCAGACCTGTTGCCAAACTGAACTTCACCATCGCTTCAAGATGCGGTGGCAGCTCTTTGATGAGTTTTGCCGCCTCGTTTTGGGTCAGCCAACGTATCCGCTTTTCGGCGGTGGGCAGCATTCTGACATAAGGCGATTTGTCCAGCCATTGCCATTCTTTTTCGGCCTTATTCAGCAATGCCCTTAATAAGGCCATGACACGGTTAACAGTACCATTTTTAACGCCAGTATCCCGTTTGGCTTGCTGGACACGTTGGACGAGGTGGACATCAATTTCATCAATGTACTTGTCATGCAGATAGCCGTCCAGCCAGCGCAGTAATTCAACATCAGTTTTTATGCTATTTTTGTGACCCTGTTCTTTTAACCATCGTATAACCGCCTCCTGCCAAGTGTGGCGGGGTTTTACTCCCAAATTTTTAACCCGCCACGCTTCCGCTTTCAATCTGTCGTGCAGTTCTTGTGCCTCCTGTTTTATTTGAGTCCCAGCAGTTTGTTGTATTCTGCGTCCGTCTGGTGCGGTGAATTGAATCCACCACGTTTCTTTCCGCTTGTAGATTGACATGGTTTTTTATCCTCTTGTTGGAATCCGTCAATCACTTGCATTTCTCGCCAGTGTTCAGGATAACGTCCAGATACCCAATCGGCAAGATGTTCTTTGATAAATATCCAGCACTTGCCTGCTTTTCTCCCAGGTACATTTCCAGCCTTGGCTTTACGGCGCAAAACTTCAGGGTTCATTTTTAGAAAATTTGCTGCTTCATTTAGGTCTAGGGTATTCACATTTTCTCCAGCGCAGTAGATACGCACCGATGTTCGCTATTCTGATTTCCATTTCACCAATGTATAAATTTGCTTGAAATGGACAATCAACGCCTTTATACGTACATTATTTCATTAACCCATTAATGAATTTTGTTAGATTTATCCAAATAGGCTTTACTCGACGACTGGGCTTGCCGAATTTGTTCTACTTTTAAGGATAAATATTCTTTCGTTATTTCCATACCACTTTCAGTGAAAAACATATTCGCCAGGGAAGGTGGTATTTTTGTGTTTTAAGCAGTCCGCTTATAATCATAACCCTTTGATTGTATTATCTTATTTTCGCCACTGAGGGTATTTATGGCGGCTTGTTGGTCATGGTAGTTAGTTATTGTTGGTGGAGATGGGTAAATTAATCGTAACTCACTGTTATATATGTATTAAAATCAAAAAAAATATAATGAATTAAACAAAGCCAAGAAAATTGGCTTCAATTATCATGGTTGATGCCGGACAATGCGTAATAATTTATGACCTCATAATTAGTTATTTTTGGAAAATCTAAGAAAGTGTCCAGCATGAAACTTAAATAGGAGCTAAGGTTGAGACAGAATAAACTTGGTCAATTTTAGTTATGGTTGTATTTAGGAAAGATGTCTACTGGTGATATAGTCTGATAGCAGTTTAGATGTCATTTATAATCATAAGCAAAAGGTGGTTGGGAAACTTGAAGTCATCATATCGCGATTTTCAGCTTCAAAAAGGGAACTTTGTCCAGATAGCTTGTATACACATAAAAATTATTTATTTATTTCAATATTTAAGGTTAAAACTACCGGCTTTAGCCAGTTAGCTTTAGCATCAAGGTGCAAAAAATAACTCGACAACTCGATAGTGCGGGACACAATGTGGGTGGACTTTAGTCCTCTGTGTCCCGCGCGAACCCACCTACTTTCAGTAGGCGGTTGTTAAGTGTTTTTTAAATGTAGGAGGGGGGAAAATGATTAAAATACCAAGTTATATAGATTTTGTGGTAAAGCTAATAGGGTTTCTTGGCATTGACTATGACGAAGAGGAAAAGAAAACTGATAAATGCAGAATTAAAGAACTCAGAGATTTTAATAAGCAGGCAGACGTATACAATAATATCTACTTAGTAAAAATTATTGATGTACTGTCAGGTGGCAATGAGGATACTAAACAGGGATTTAAATATTCATTAAATATTATTGAAAGCTTAATGAGGTATTTAATTAATAAAAATTACTATACGCTTGCAAGTGAAAAACAAGTTTTGTGGGGGTTATTTATATTGTATTACATCCCAATATTCGCTTGTATGCTTTCCCAATACAAAAATACTAACAACATCCCTAAATATCTTATAGATAACGATTTTATGTTACCTATTGTTGAATCAAATAAGATTGTCTTACCTACGAAACGTTTAAAGAGGTATTTAAAAGAAAATATAAAAAAAATTGAACCAATAAATGATTATATAATAGACATGTTTCGACATTAAAAAACAATCAGTTAGCCAAATAGAAATTCCACAACCCAGCACAGACACCAAGAATTTCATTATAAAAATCAATATCATGGATACGAAGCCTATCAGAAAGAATA
>Ga0247834_1000791_pt1 | contig 58615 bp, 47 predicted proteins | sample LaCruzMarch2015__8_FD_187118 | JGI IMG/M metagenome (GOLD analysis project Ga0247834, IMG submission 187118) | Freshwater microbial communities from meromictic Lake La Cruz, Castile-La Mancha, Spain - LaCruzMarch2015_12m | ecosystem: Environmental > Aquatic > Freshwater > Lake | place: Spain...
GAGGCGTTTTTTAAATTGGAATCGAGTGTCCAACTTTAATCAGAAAGACTGATAGTTGCGATCAAAGAATCGCAGCCACCCCAGCCAACCTGCGAAAATGGCTGATTCTTAGTTGCGATTGATATCGATTCTGTCTTTGATCGTGTCGCCGTTATGGTTGCTCGCGAGCCAATGTTAGCCTTGTTTCCAACCTCGCTTGGAGTCGATATCTTTAACATGGAGATTGAGAGCTTCTTGGAGTCTGAGTCCCAAGGAGTAGATGACCGTGAAGAAGCAGAACATGGAAGGCTTTTCGATCAGCTTGAGAAGCGTGTGAACTTCGCTGATTGAAATCACGACGGGCAATTTGAGTTCGCCGCGTGCTCTGACGAGCTTAAGAGTGGCCCAAGTTTGCGGGCCTAGCCCAACGAGGCGTTGTGATGACTAGTAATGGTTTGTCCAGTGCGTGGCTCCTCATCCCCCAACCCCTTCTCCTCGGAGTACCGAGGAGAAGGGGAGCTAGAAAGAAGGGGCACGCTCAATCGCTCGGGAGTGACAAGAACACAGGAAACTAGATCCATACGTCTTGTCTTTCCCCCCTTCTCCTCCTGTACTCAGGAGGAGAAGGGGATGGGGGATGAGGAGGTTCGATCACTGCAATGGACAGGCTAGAGTTCACGCGAAAATTGCCCATGATTGCAGGCGGACGATAGCACTCGTACGATCCGGGATGACAGGGTTCGTAACCCTGACATTGGAAACGCTGGGTGAGAAAAAAGGGGTCAGGTCTCGACCTGACCCCTTTTTGCTTCACTTAAAAGAATGAGATTCAATGAGCCGAATGGTGCCCCTCGACATTTGTTGAGCAAAAAATCTGACCCAGCTCTTTACTCTTTTCGCCCTTCTGGCGGTTCCCTCGTCTGTCGCTTTCGGTCAAGAGAGCAACAAGGCTAAACCAACGGATTGGTATCACTGGCGTGGCCCCCAGCAAAATGGGAAGACCGTCGAAAAGGGGCTGCCCGACAGTTTCAAGATGGATGGCGAAAATCTGCTTTGGCGAAAAGAAGAGTTTGCGACACGCGCGACTCCAGTCGTTTTCGACAATCGAGTCTATGTGGTCTGTCGCCATAAACCGGATACCCCCCAGGAGTCCGAGAAAACCGTATGCATCAAGGCCGAAACGGGGGAGCTGATCTGGGAGAGCATTCACAACATCTACCTGTCACTCCAAACGATCGATCACCCAGCGTCGCAACTGGATTGCTGCCTCGTGCATGGGGTCGCACCATTGGATGTGGTGCAACGGGAATTCAGCGACATCTCGGACGCCAGGTAACCGAGCCGAGGTGACAGCGACTGCACCGTCGCCACATCCTTGAGTCAATTCGTCACATCGAAGCAACTGTTCGCCTTTATCGAGCAGCCATTCAATCTCTGCTGAATCGGTACGGTATTGCGACCGGAGGGTTCCCAGTGCAAAACCTGCGAGGAGTCGCTGCGAGGGAGAAATGGGGCCTGCCGTTCCGACCGCAATCGAGTACCGAACGGTTTTCGGGATAGAATTCCCATTCAACGTTTGCAGTAAGGTGGAGCCTGGGATCAAATCATCGCAAGCTTCACCAACTCCGTCATGAACAAGACAATCCATGATCGATGTTAACGGAGAGGCGTTGGAGGAGAGCCTGTCAAGCAGGTCCGGTAATTCGAGAACATCAGCATACTGTGCCAGTAGAGACCCGCGATTCGGGGGAAAGATCATCACCAATCGATCAACGCTGCAGTCTTGTCTAGGCTCTGGCCGGACTTCCTCCAAAGCGTATCGAGCTATGAGTCCGCCCATCGAGTGAGCCACAATCGTGACGTGGGTTGTCGGAGATTTTCGATACAATTCCCGTAAGTACTCTCGAAAAACCTTAGCAGACTCCATGATAGGGCCATCGTTCGGATACTCGAAAACAGCGTAGACCCTCGAAGCAGCCTGCGGCGATTGTGAGATGATCTGTTCGGCAAATTGCAGTGCCGTACTGCGGTTTGTATGGAGACCCGTCAAAACCACTACGAGGCGATCGGGAAAGTCATCAAAAGAAAATGGTTTTTCTTGGACGTCCCTGGAGCCTCTTAGGATTGCGAAAGAATATTTGGGCGCTCGTATGGGTTCAACAAGAAAACGGATATCGTTCTTCAGTTGGTGCCAAACACTCGATCCCTGGAGGGTAGTCGTTTGGCGATTGCGTTCCCCAATCGATTGGCTTCGCGCGGTCGATACGTCGGAAATAAAAATTAGGACGAGGTAAAGTATTGCGAACGGAGGCGATCTAAATCGGAGCCTCGGATCAGTCCACGTTCGGATGGTGAGGAGCTTCTTTGACATGATAGAGTCCACTGGATTGTCTCTCGAATTGGTTGGATTGCCACGCGAAAGATTATAGCGGTATGTCTCGTACGGTGAGTCTCGTCGATTCTGTCTTTGATCGTGTCGCCGTTTTGGTTGCTCGCAAGTCAATGTTATCCTTGTTTCCAACCTCGCTTGGAGTCGATATCTTTAACATGGAGATTGAGAGCTTCTTGGAGTCTGAGTCCCAAGGAGTAGATGACCGTGAAGAAGCAGAACATGGAAGGCTTTTCGATCAGCTTGAGAAGCGTGTGAACTTCGCTGATTGAAATCACGACGGGCAATTTGAGTTCGCCGCGTGCTCTGACGAGCTTAAGAGTGGCCCAAGTTTGCGTGCCTGGCCCAACGAGGCGTTGTGATGACTAAGCACATCGGTATGAGTCTTCGAGTGAAACAAACTGATAGCCGAAGGGCGATAGCCCCGGTTCTCGACGAATGTCGAGCAATTGGAAAACCGGGGCTATCGCCCAACGGCTCATTGGTATGACAAAAAAAGGGTCAGGTCTCTTTTTAGACTTCTGCTGCAAATGAGACCTGACCCCTTTATTTCTCCTGACCCCTTTATTTCTCGGCCGATAACTTTATCGCCCCGCATGATTTGTTCCACCCAGGGCTGGCGGATACTCAACGCTCGCCTTGTGATGTCGGCGTCCTCTTGTCCGCCAATAGCTGAGTCTATCCCGCCGTGTTATAATTGGTCCTAAAGAGAGGTGAAACATGAGTACAGTTACGATAGTAGTGGATTTACCTGAAGACTGGGCACACTTTGGTCTACCGCCTGCATTGGACGCGCGCCTCACGGCGTTGCTAGACCGGCAAGATAGAACAGGGGAGCTGGGTGAGACCGAGCAGCGCGAGGCGGAAGCGTTATGTAATCTCGTAGACATGCTCACGTTGCTAAAGCTTCGCGCCGAGCGTGCGACGAGGAAATAGCGGGTGAGCCCATACATTCCATTACGTCTGATTCAGGAAGTACGTGACAGAGCCCGTGAAACCTGTGAATACTGCCTGCTACCTCAAAGTTCGCAGGAAGCGACATTTCACATCGATCATATCGTTCCAAAACGTGAGGGCGGAGAGACGGATGTTGCGAATCTTGCGCTTGCTTGTGTAACCTGTTCCCTTCGCAAGGGAGCGCGGATGTTTGCCATTGATCCGCAAACTCAGGCGACCGTTAGGCTGTTTCACCCTCGTGACGAGACTTGCTCCGAGCACTTTCTGCTGAATGAAGAGTTTGAGTTCGAAGGGCTGTCGCCAATCGGCCGTGCCACCATTGTAGCCATGGGAATGAATCGGTCTGCCATCATTTCGATTCGCAAAGAACTACACTTCCTTGGACGCTTTCCGCCTGTCCACTTAGAATAAACTCAGTATCAAATGAACAAAGCCAAAGCAATGCCCGGCGTTAGCGTCATTTATGCAGGTAATGGCAAGTCGATCACGTCCAACGCGGCTACATTGAAGAGAGTTGAGCGACCTGACCCTTTTTTGCTTCACTTAAAAGAATGAGATTCAATGAAAAGAGTCCGCGTTATTAAACTCGGCGGCAGCCTGCTGACGGTGCCGAGCCTGAAACAGAAGTTTCAAAAATGGTTGCGTGAAAACCCACACCCGTTGACCCTGATCATCGTCGGTGGCGGTCCAGTGGTCGATGCGGTTCGCCAAGTCCATCTAGCCAACCCACTTTCGGACGAGTTTGCGCACTGGGTTTGCATTGATCTGTTGCAACACACGGCCCGCATCGCCCATCAAGTCCTTGGCAATGTTGATTTATTTGAAACGATGGACGACCTTCAGCAGTCGTTTTCCGATTCCAATGTCAATTCGACCACGCCCATCATCGCCGTTGTTCAGGTGGCGACGTGTTTCAACAGGAAGTACCCAAATATGGGACTTCCAGAAAGCTGGGATGTGACTTCCGATTCACTCGCAGCGGCGTTCAGCAATATGGTTGCCGCAGAAGAATTGGTGGTAATGAAGTCATGCGACGTACCGAGCGACGGATCGGATCTTGAATCGCTTGCCGACTTCGGATTCGTCGATCCATTTTTTCCGGGCCTTGCTGAGGGTATTGATCATGTGCGTTTCGTCAATTTGCAGACGTACAAATGAAGACGGAAACGATGCAGCACATTTCTGAATGTGTTTGTTGCATGGGTGAGATCACTATGCGGGCTGAGATCGTGTTAAACTGGGAACCATGCAAATCGCAAAGAATGGAAATGATGTCCCCTTGAGGCTAGCGCTGAAGGCGCTGCTCGCATGAACCGTCGCAACTTTGTCACAGCGTTTGCGTCCTTGGCTGCGGCTCGCTCGTTGCTTGCCACCGCAGGCGAGACTCGTTCACCGATAGGCATTTGTACGTTCTCGTGCCATCAACAATGGAAGGCGGTTCAGGCAGGCGACCCAGCGGTGAAATTCACAGACGCAGCCAGCTTTTACCGCTACGCTCGCCAACTCGGTGCGGAGGGCGTGCAGACACCGCTACGCAGCAAGGACTCCGAACTGGCGAAGCAGATTCGGGCCATGGTCGAGCAGAATGGCGGTTACTACGAAGGCGATCTGCGCATGCCAAGGAATGAAAGCGATGTGGCCGAGTTCGAGAGTGATGCACGGCTTGCTCTCGAGGCTGGTGCAACCGTCGCCCGAGCCGTTTTCACCAGTGGCAGGCGATACGAGGCAATGCATTCTGCTGAGGATTTTCGTGCTTTTCAGACGCAGACGGAGACGTCGCTCGCGCTAGTCGAGCCAGTGCTCCGCAAACACCGGCTGAAGCTCGCCATCGAAAATCACAAGGACTATACCGCCGACGAACTTGTCGCACTCATGCGCAAGATGAGCAGCGAGTGGATTGGCGTCCTGTTGGATACCGGCAATAACATCGCATTGCTCGATGAGCCGCATGCCGCCGTAGAAGCGCTCGCACCTTTTGCGATCAGCGTGCATCTCAAGGATATGGCCGTACAGCCGAGTGACGATGGCTTTCTGCTCAGCGAAGTCCCGCTCGGCACCGGCGTTCTCGACCTGCCGCGCATCATCACCGCGCTGCGGAAAGCCAACCCGTCCATCGTCTTCAATCTTGAAATGGCGACACGCGATCCGCTGCGAGTGCCCTGCCTGAAAGATGCTTACTTCGCAACCATGCCGGAGCAAAAAGGAGCTAGGCTCGATGCGACAATAGCCTGGGTGAATGCGAATCCAGCGAAGCAACTGCTACCCCGCGTGAACGGGAAATCAATCGCACAGATTTTGACCGAAGAAGAAACGAACAATCGCGTGTGCCTCGGTTGGATGCGAAGGAACCTGCTAGTTTGAATGATGAGACTGGCTGTTCGTCGATGGTGATTTTGATTTTTCCCTCGACAAAGTTAAATCCACGCTCTTGTTCCGGTTACGCAGTATCGCTTCATCTTGAGGTGAAGTTGTTTCGCTCACAGAGTTGAATGTCAAATCGACACTCAACGAACTTTTTATTGGAACGGAACTTGATGAAATGTCCACGATTCAGGCTTCAAAATCTTCGCGGGTAGTTGTCACTGACCAAGCCAAGGCCGATATCTTTGCTTCTTGGAGTGAAACGGAGCGAAATAACCGTCGACGTACGGCAGACATGATTCAGAAGAGTCTATGTGATTTTGCCGTGCTCGCTGAGTTAGCTAAACCGAAACCCAACTCGTACCGGTCCAAATTGCAAATGGGTTGCGGATCTCAAAATTTTTCAGCAATCCGTCCAAATGAAGGTTGCGGTCCAAGATGACCAAGCATTGGGCCAGTGAGGACAATCCTTGTTAGCATCCGCAACGAATCACTTTTCTAGACTTTTTGACTTCTTCGACTCGGATGCTCAAAAAGCGAAGATGGAGCGTTTGATCGTCTGGTTAGCGGCAACCGGATTCGTCATTCATTTGATGCTGATTGGATTGGCTCAAACCGTCCCACGTCTGAGGTTGGGTGTCCTGAGTCAGCTAGATTGCAACTTCCTACATGCAGTCTATACGCCCTTTAGTTTCATCTTGTTTTACGAGGTGATGTTGTTGGTGCTTGCTCTGCCCCGTTCGCACACCAGTTCCATGGGGAAGCAGTACGAGATTATTTCGCTGATCGTCATTCGACGTGTTTTCAAAGACATTGGCGAATTCAGTGATCCGGCCAATTTGTTCGCGCAAACCGAAACGGCTTGGATGGTTCTCACCGACATGGTCGCTGCTCTTGCGATGTTCGCGCTCGTCACTTTGTTCCGACGGTTGAGTCAGACAGTTACCCATTCGAAACCGCATTCGGATCTGGCCAGATTTTTAGCGATCAAAAAGACGGTTGCTGTCCTGTTATTTCTAGTCCTGATCCTCCTTGCCATCTTTAACTTAACCCAATGGGCGTCAGAGACATTGGCGGGGTCATTGGGGCAGACGGGCGAAGCAAAAAATCTAGACTATTTTTTCTTTCCCATGTTCTTTGAGTTTATGATCTTTACGGATGTTTTCTTGCTGATTGTTTCCATCCCGTTTTATGATCGTTACGAGTATGTCATTCGCAACTCAGGGTTTGTTATTTCGACGGTTTTGCTCCGCTTTTCCCTCTCGACACCGAAACCATATGATCTTGCTATAGCCCTAGTCGCGATCGTCTATGGGCTTTGCGTGCTAGGTGTTTTCTCGTACTTCACGAGGGTGATTGGGCCGTTTGACGACAGCCGTTCTGTCTCGGATGATGAGTCAAATGGCGATTCCTTTGTCATCTGATGTCCGTTTGCGTTAGCCATCCAAACTTGCTGTCCAACGACTCGAGGTTGCTGGGGCAGTGACCATATGGTTTAAGAAACGATCGGCAAAAGGGGATAGTCGGCTGGCTGTGATGCATGTGCGATCATAACTCCTGTCTCTGGGTCTCGGTCTATTCGAATGGGGTACTGCAGGATCGGTGTCGTCACACTCTTAACCACTGAGACTACTTCGATTTTTTCGCGGTACTTGCCACCCCAAAAATCGGCGATCTCTTTTGAGCCTAGGCTCATTTCCTCGACGATAAACACTACGTCCGCTGTATGCATGAGGGCCTCGCCGCCGACGGGCATACCCGTGTCGCGAATTTGCCCAATGCACAAACAGGTGATCCCCTTTTCGTGATTGTAGGTTTTTAAAGCCGACAAGTTGTCCGCTGTCCGATTGCGTGTGGGGTCGAGCATGTTCAAAGAATCGATCACCACGAAACGAATGTTTTCTTTCTCCACCAAGTAACGATACTTGCCAACGAAATCATCCCAACTCTTGCCTCGGTGGTATTGGTTTTGCATGACGAACATATTGCTCAAGACTTTTTGAGCGAACTCTTCTTCGCCAAGTCCCGTGGTCTTCAACCCGATTTTGGTCATGCGACTACAAAGATCATCGCGTCCAAACTCGGGTGGGTTGTAAAAGCCTTCTTCCGCGATGACGAAGGCAACAGGCATTCCAGTTAAAGCGACTTTGGAGAGTCCCGCGAGGCTCGAGCGAGTCTTACCTTTACCTGGAGGGCCTGCCAGAGCAATGGTACAACCCTTGGGTACACCACCGAGCGAATGCTTGCGGTCATCGCGCAGGCAAAGGTGATCGAGCACACAGCCCAACTCAATCCCTTGCTGATTCTTGATTCTGTTCTTGAGCAATGCAGGGCGAATAATGTCTGCGTCGAGGCCTGCGTCACTATCTGTGGCGGGCGCGTTTGCGGCAAACGGTATGGCGGAAGGGTCCATCAACCCTCCCATTCCCATGGGCATACCGCTGTTCGCGCCCATCATGTTCTGCATCATTTGCATCATGGCAAACATCGGGTTCGCGGCCATCGGGTTACCTTGCATCGGGTTACCTTGCATCGGGTTACCTTGCATCGGGTTACCGGGCATATTCATCGGCATCATGTTGGGGGGCGTACCAGCTGGATGCATGCCGCCCGCATTTGGGTTTGAAATAACGGACGACGCAAGGATGTCGGTGGGTCCATCGCTTTTCTTCTTTGCCATGTTTTAGAGCCTCTTTCCGGGGAAGAGCTTTTCAAGAGTGTCTTTGGAAGGTTTTCCAGCATACTCGGAAATTTCGTAAGCCTCAATCAAACGAGGTTGGGGTCCAGACTCGGATCGCCAAAAACGCGAAAGTCTCGGGGCTGTTTTTTCTTGATACCATCGTGAAAGCCATTCGCGCCGATCCGCATTGTTCGCTGGCACTGAATCTAGAATGCCATCGATCCAGGGCATCCATTCATAGAATTGCGATTCGTGGCTATCGAGCATTTCTAGCACGCTGTCCCAATTTTCAGAAACGTCCAAAACCACGTCTGGTCGCAGTGAACAAGGTCGCGTGAACAGATCCACCATGTAGGCAACGATTGGTTCCCGGTGTGGTGGCGGCAGATCGGGCGCGATCTTGGGCACTAACACCATGTACGAAGCGTCTTGAACCGCTTGACCCACCGCCCGATGGTCGGGATGGTAGTCAAAAGTCCGATGAGTCAAAACCAAATCCGGTTGAAAGGTGCGTATTTCCCGAATGATCGCAAGTCGCAGTTCAATCGTTGGGAGCAACGATCCATCCGGGAAATCCCATGTGACGTATTCGGATCCGACAACGCGACCGGCCGCAGCTGCTTCGGCTCGTCGTCGAACAATCAGTTCATGCGAAGGGACGGATTGGTGTCCCGATTGTCCGTTGGTTACGCTAATCAAGCGCATCGTCGATCCAATGCGATAATGCGAAGCCAGTAAGCCGCCAGCAAAGAACTCGGCATCGTCGGGATGCGCCCCAAGCACAAGTACGCGTGTCATTGTTTTCCTAAAGCGAGATGAAGTATTGTGTCAAAAGAAAAAGGCCTCTCAGTTTCCCAAGCGGCCTTGATGAATGTCTACGGCAGAGAAAGTTAAGTTTAGCTGACGAATTTAAAAATTGTATATGGCACCAAGAACCAAGCCATGCAGAATCAGGCTATTGGAATTATTGATTCTGTTGATCTCATTTTCATTGGAGAAGTCGCGAGGAATTTGACCAACGGCGGTTGCTACACCGTTGACGCCGACGACGCGATAGCCCAAGTTGGCTGTCCAACCACGACTAATTCGGATACCAGCCCCAAAATTCCCTTCGCACAACAGGGCCACGTCATTGAGTGAACTGCTGTAGTCGTATGCGCGACCATTGAACGAGTTCGCCGAAAGAATCGTGGCAACGGTATCTGTCGTACCTGCACGCGTATCGGCTGTCATGTGATTGCAGAATACCCCGAAGCTTGTCCCGGAAAACACGTTGACGCAGGTACCCGTGCACCAGTTGGCCATCGCACCTAATTGACTGCCGACCAGGTCATTGGTTACACCATTGTTATAGTAGAAGTCATCGTCCGTATTGCCGTACACTTGGTCGGTTGCGCTGGCAGCATATTGAAACGAGTCTTGGAATCGGAACCAGCGTAGACCACCGAACATGCTCAACCGCAGCTTGCTGCTTTGAGCGCCGTACCATGGTGCGCAAGGCCCTGTCGGTCCGCAGGTGGATGCACTTGGATCACCGCAACTGCCATAAGCGCCTGCCCCATGGCTGCCATGTCGTCCAGCCCAGCCGAATCCACCAGCGCCGCTACCGCCAAGCAGTACACCCCGATCTTCAGCGTATGGCTGGCGAGCTCCGCCACCGAGTGCGAATGAAAAAAAGTTGAGCTCAGCGTTGTGGAACTGTTGGTCGCGAACGAGTCGGTGCGAGAAAGCTCCATCGTACAAGTCGTGCACGAACTGGGATGGCATTGTGATACCGTACGGAGTCGCTCCAGGGTTGGGTCCTTGCACCGTGAATGGAAGATCCGATTGAAGGTTTCCACCGAGAGGTAAAACAACTTCGGCGGTTTGGGGATTGGAGAAAACACCCCAATAGCTTCCGACCATTGCGTATTGACCGTTACCAAAATATCGGCCACCGGAAAGCAGCACTCCGCCGGTGATTTGCATCCGAGCGTCGTTCGTGGTCAAGATCGGGTTGTCAGGGTTCGTGCTATCGCTTGTCAAGCGTGCGTACTGGCTGTCCACGCGATTGAAGAGCAATGCACTCGCACCAAAGATCCATGGCGACGGAGATGCGATCGATGATGTGCAGCCGGCTGCGGACTCAGTGTAGCAAAGGTTTGCGCCACCATAACTTGGAACCGGAGAAGCAATCTGTCCATTCGGCAAGCCAACACCTTTTGTTGCATAGCTTCCCGGATTGGTAGCCGGGTAAGAATTTGCTACCGCAGGCGATTGCGAAGCGTATTGGTTTGGAAAAGTCGATGGAACACTTGGCTGCACCGGACTTGTCGTCGCGTATTCATACGATTGCGCTGCCGGAGCAGAAGCGGGCGGAACGGCTTCGTATTGTATGCTGGGCACAGGGTTGTTTAATGCAGGCGCAGCAGGCACATGAACTTGGCCACCCGGGACTCCGCTGCCAACAACGCCGTTTCGAGGGTAGGCCACCGAGTTAGCTTGGCCGTTCGGCAGCGAAGGCACGTTGCTGCGAGGGTCGCCCGCATTTGCATTTGCGCCGGCATTAAAGGCGCTGGACGACAAACCAGAGCCTGTGTTGTCGAACGAATACTGAGCGGAAACGACTCCGGGGATTGCTGTGGCCCCCAAGGTCAATGCGAGCCCATGAAACCAAGTTTTTCTCACCGGAAAGCTCCTTGCTTATGACGTCCATCCTAGACGTGGCATCCATTTACCACTCCCAAAAGGAGCTTCCATGGCGGAAGGCTCCGTATCGCCGTACCTTCTCTCCAGAGTCGACCCGATGACACAAGCGTTTAGATCGACTGCCAAAGGCGATGTCAAATTCCATTTTGACCGTTTGCAAGCGTAAATTCGTTGCGGATGAAAATACAACCGTTACAAAGCGTCCAAGTGGCGTGCGTCCGCCGCCCACAGCCACCGGTTTCTCGGAAAAAGCATCAGGAAAAGCATATTCGGAACATTCGTAACACGAATTACGCTAGTCGCATTTCAACCGATTGTTATCATCGGAGAGACGCGAGTTTTCCGAATGGTTCGTCAATCCGACGGGGTGACGCGAGCTAGTCCTTGACTCGTCCCTCCAACCCTCAAACCTTTTACTTCGTTACTTATGCGTTCTCTGCCTATTCTAGCCGACCACAATGCTTCCAATGAAGGGCTCGCTCGACTTCAAAGCGACACGGAAAACGCCAAGGGATCCTATGCCTTTATCAGCCTGGGATGCCCTAAAAACCTAGTCGACAGCGAACAAATGCTCGGTTTGCTGCACCGCGACGGTTACAACCTCGTACAGGATCCCGAACGAAGCGACTTCGTGGTGATTAACACCTGTGGTTTCATCGACAACGCTCGAAAGGAGTCCTTCGAGGCCATCGACCAAATGCTAGATCTCAAACGCCAAGGCAAGATTCGTGGCGTAATCGTCACAGGTTGTCTTGCCGAGCGTCAGCAAGAAGCTCTTCTCGAAGCTCGCCCAGAAATCGATGGCCTTGTCGGAGTCTTTGGTCGAGACGACATCACTACCATCGTCAATCGATTCATGGACGGACTCGATGAACAACGGACCGTTTTTAAACCGGCACCCATTCGAGCATTGGCCGACAACTTTCGGATGCAATTGACGCCGCCACATTTTGCCTACATGAAAATCTCGGAAGGATGCGACCGACTCTGCACCTTCTGTGCAATTCCAAAAATGAGAGGCAAACACGCCAGTAAACCCATCGAAAGCATTCTCGAAGAAGCCCAAAAGCTCGCAGACAACGGCGTCCGTGAATTGATCGTTGTTGCACAAGACACGACCTTCTACGGTATTGATCTTTACGGACGGGCCAGACTCTTTGAACTCCTTGAGCAACTGGACGACATCAACGGCATCGATTGGATCCGTCTCATGTACTTCTACCCGATGTACATCGACGATCAACTTGTTAAGACTATTGCTGGCGCGAAAAAAATTCTTCCCTACATCGATATGCCACTGCAACATATCAACGATACCATGCTCAAACGCATGGCTCGACGCGTGACGCGTGACAAGACGCATGAATTAGTGACCAAGCTGCGCGAAGGGATCCCTAATCTCGTGATGCGAACCACCATGATCACCGGCTTCCCCGGAGAAACCGATGAGCAGTTCGACGAACTCGAAGCCTTCGTAGCCGAAATGCGATTTGAACGTGTCGGCGTCTTTACCTATTCGATCGAACCCGATACCCCCGCTGCAAAACTGCCGGATCACTTACCCGAGCGGATCAAAAAAGAACGACGCAATCGTCTCATGGCCGTCCAGCAACAAAATGCATTTGCGTGGTGCGAGGAACGTATCGGTACGAGAATGGACGTTTTGATCGACAAAGTTGTGGACGAAGCCAACAACGCTTGGCTCGGACGATCCTATGCGGACGCCCCGGATGTGGACGCAACTGTTTTCGTAACCGGTGAAAAGGACAAACCAATGAAGGCCGGTGACCTTGTCGATTGTGAAATCGTTTCGTCCAAAAACTATGACTTAGTCGCTGCCGCAATTGGACCGATTCGATAATGGACAGCCCAAGCCCTACTCCATCCAATTGGAATGTGCCAAATGCTCTTTCTGCGGCAAGGTTGGTTCTGGCCGTGATCGTGTGCATTCTTATCGAATGGCAATGGTTGTTCCCGGCTGTCATCTGCTTCGTGATCGCAGCAAGTACGGATTGGATCGATGGCTGGTGGGCTCGCAAGTTCAATCAAGTGACCAAGCTAGGTCGGATACTCGACCCGTTCGTGGACAAAATCATCATCAGCGGTGCCATGATTGCTCTGTGCGCTGCACCCGGCTCGCCGATTGCTCCTTGGATGGCGACGCTCGTGGTTGGACGCGAATTGCTCGTCACAAGCTTACGCGGAATGATCGAAGGACAGGGGGGCGACTTTTCCGCAAAACAATTGGGCAAGTGGAAGATGGTGGCTCAATGCGCTGCGATTGTGTCGGTCTTGATCGAATTGCAATTCGCGACCGCACCTGCTTGGTTGCATTGGACAAGCATGCTATTCGTTTGGCTTGCGATCCTACTCACCGTTGTTTCTGGCCTTGAATACGTGATGCTTGTCGCAAAGAAATCGCAATGACACCCGTTTCGTTAACTCCCGTTCAAATCCTAGCCAGCTTGGCAACCGCCGGTTTGCTCTTGGCCATATTGGCCGGCTCGATTGTTTGCTGGGCCCTTTGGTTCAGCGGTCGACGACTCAAGTCCACAGCGACCGGACCGCAAGCGACCATCGGGTTGATCGATGTTGCAATGACGATCGTGGTTCTGTTCATGCTGAATTCCTTAGCTGTCACCTCTTGGCGAACGATTTTCAACGTATCCGAACGCGAGAATATTCAGGTTGTTCGCGTTTCGGAACAACAGCCTGCAACGGAGACTGAAACAGTCGATGCCACCGAGGCTGCTTCCGAACGTTCAGAGGCGGTAGACGTTGCTCCAGCCAAAAAAGAGTTGACTGAAAAGCAGTTTCTTTTTAGCGGATTCGCCATAACAACCCAGTTGATTTGTGTCGTCTTGATGACTGGATTTATCTGTGCTCGGACCGGTTGCTCGCTCAAGCGACTTGGTTGGCGAAGCGATCAATACTTAGGCGATCTATTGGCTGGCTTGCAATGCTTCCTGATGGTCACCCCACCCCTGTTTCTTTTTAACGCCATCCTTGTGCAATTCACAGAGATTCCCTACGAGCATCCGATACAGAAAATGTTGGAGCAGTATCCCTGGCTGTTGGGAATCGCTTTTTGGCAAGCGAGTATCGTGGCTCCGATTTCGGAGGAGTTTGCTTTTCGAACGTTGCTTATTGGCTGGTTTGAATCGATCCATTACAGCGGAAACAAGTTTTCTGCATGGATGTTTGGGTTGCAAGAATCGAAGCCCAACCTGGGCACGCGGGACCACATCGACGTCTCCAGCCCAAAGGGCGCTGCGAATCCAATCGCTGTCCATTCGAACCTTGATCTTTCGCCGGCAGTGGGTCCTTATGCAGTCGAACCACTTGATCCACCTGCAGTTTCCATCGCAAGCTCGGCGCAGGAATCGGCCACGAGCAAACCCTTTGTTCCGCCGTGGTGGCCAGCCATCCTGAGTGGAGTGTTCTTTGGATTGGCGCATTTTAGTTACGGTGTCAGTTGGGTAAACTTGATCCTATTTGGTATCGTTCTCGGCAGACTCTACCAAATTCGACAAAGCCTCATCCCTGTCATTTTGGTTCACGTGCTTTTCAATTCGTTAAGCATCGCAATGTTCGGTCTAAAGATATTGATGCCCAACACTATGGCTCAGTAATCACGACTCAGTAATCACGGCACAGTAATCACGACTCAGTAAACACCAAGGGTTGGAAAAGCTATGAGACATCCGCTCGGAACCGTTTGGATCGCAAGCGTCTCTTTCTTTTGTTTTGCATCGGTTGCGTTTTGCCAAGATCTAGTGTGCCATTGGGCGACTAGTCCGATCGTGATCGATGGCCAAGCAAACGAATCCGCCTGGAACAACGCTCAGGTCATCGACCATTTTCGTATTCCCGCGACGGTCAAGAATGTGCCCGCCACGTCCACCAAAGCTCGATTGCTTTGGGATCGACAGTATTTCTATTTCTTTGCAGAACTAGAGGATCATGATCTGTTTGCCGACGTCACGGAGCATGATGGGAAAACCTGGGACAACGACGTTTTTGAAATCTTTTTGAAGCCCAGCGACGAAGCCAGCGGTTATTACGAATTTCAAGTCAATGCGGCTGGAACTGAGATGGACATGTTCCTTCCGGATCGCAAAAGCGGAGGCTACCAAGCCCTAAAATCCGCTAACGCGTTTCATTGGAACACGAAAGTACAAAGAACGGGAACGCTGAATGTTCGCAACGATCGCGATGAAAAATGGACGGTAGAAGGCCGAATTCCTTGGCTCGACTTTATGCCGACAGGAGGTCGTCCGGACATGGATGAAGTTTGGCGACTCGCCCTTTGTCGCTACGACTTCACCCTCGATCAAAAGCCAGAGTTGAGCAGTTCTGCTCCGCTCACCAAGTTCGACTTTCATCGTGTGGAAGACTATGCGCCCATTCGCTTTGCAGCTGCAAGCGAATCGAATGCGAATGCAAAAATCCTTGCAACTCGCCCGCACCATGTTGAGTCCAAACTCATTGGATCACCCGAACCTCCGCTACCCTATCGCGCCGTTCGCGCTTTTCCGAACTTGAAACTCGAATGGCCTATCGACGTTCAAGTCGAGCCCGGCAGCCGGCGATTCGTCATTATCGAGGAGAAAGGCTCTTACGGCCCGACATTGATCAAGCGATCTTTAGAGGATCTGACTAGCAGCCAGTTGGAGCTGATCGCAGATCCAAATGGGGTCGCATATAGCATCGCGTTTCATCCCCAATTTCAAACCAACGGGCAGATGTTTGTCGGCAGCAATGGCAAGTTGGATGGCGAGAAACACAAAAGCCGGATCGTCCGATACACGCTGAGTCGAACGGCTCCATTTGATGTCGTTGGTGAACCGCTCACGATTATCGAGTGGGAATCGAACGGCCATAACGGTGCAGCGGCGACGTTCGGCTTGGATGGCATGTTGTACGTCACTTCGGGCGATGGTACATCGGATTCCGATGCAAACGTAACCGGCCAGGACCTCTCGAAGCCACTCGCGAAAGTACTGCGTATCGACGTGGACCATCCTGATCGCGAGCGAGCGTATTCGATACCGAGCGACAATCCCTTTGTCGGTGTTGCCGGAGCAAGGCCCGAGACGTGGGCGTATGGCTTGCGCAATCCTTGGCGCATTACGACCGACGCCAAAACCGGGCACATATGGGTTGGGAACAACGGTCAAGATATGTTCGAACAAGCGTACCTGATCGAACGTGGGGCCAACTATGGCTGGAGCGTGTTCGAAGGTAGTCAGCCATTTTATTCCAAGCGTACCTTGGGACCGACACCGCACGTCAAGCCAACGGTGGAGCACTCGCATAGCGAATCGCGATCGCTCACCGGTGGAGTCGTCTATCATGGCACGCGACTGCCGGACTTGAGCGGAGCGTACATTTATGGCGACTACGCTACGGGCAAGCTTTGGGGAGTGAAGCACGACGGAGCAAAGATACTGTGGCATCGCGAGATTGCGGATACTCCCTTTCAAATTTCAGCGATCTCGCTCGATCCGGATGGCGAGTTGATTGTAGTGGATCATCGCGGCGATGCGAAAGGAGGCATCTATCATCTAGAGCCTATTCCAACGCGAGACGAACCCAATACCTTCCCTCGAAAGCTCAGCGAAACCGGTTTGTTTCAAACCGTCGCGAATCATCAAATGGTTGAGGGCGCGATTCCTTATTCGGTAAATGCCCCCTTTTGGTCTGATGGAGCGATCAAATCTCGCTTCATCGGTTTGCCAAAGGATGGCCGCATTGGACTGACGGATCAATGGGCTTGGGACTTCCCCGAGTCGACGGTTCTCGTCAAGTCCTTCGCGCTGGAGATGAAGCCCGGCGATCGCGATTCGCGTCGATGGATTGAGACACGATTGATGATCAAGCAACAAGGGGAGTGGGTGGGTTATTCTTACGCTTGGAATGAACAACAATCGGAGGCAACGTTGGTGGAAGCATCCGGACTCGATCGAGAGTTTGTGATCCAAGAATCCGCCGGAACAAGAACTCAGTCTTGGCATTACCCAAGTCGGACGGAGTGCATGGTTTGCCATACCCGAGCAGCCGGATTCGTACTGGGCCTATCAACGCATCAAATGAACAAGAACCATGATTATGGCAATGATGTTGTATTGAATCAGCTCGAGGCGCTAGAAGCGATGGGTGTTCTCAAAGCAAATTGGCTTGAACCCGCTAAGGCCGCTTTGAAAGCGGAGTTGGTATCAAACGGCAAGTCACCCGAAGAGGTCGAGAAACAAGTCCTTGTCGGGAAAGGTGGCGAAGGGCAACGAACACTTCGTTCGGACGGACTGCTCGGCCAAGCGGGGGACGCATATCCCAAATTGGTGGACCCGTACGATTCGGCCAATGATCTTGCGCTGCGGGCTCGGTCCTTTTTGCATTCGAATTGTGCCTATTGCCATGTGGAAGCGGGCGGGGGTAACGCGAAAATGAATCTTTCGTTTTATGCGAACGCTGACACGATGGGGATTCTCGATGTCGAGCCAACGCATCATCATTTTGGCAAGCAAGACGCAAAGCTCATCGCGCCGGGTACACCAGAGCGATCGGTCCTTTTGCACCGAGTCGGGATGCGAGGACCAGGCCAAATGCCGCAACTCGCAACGAATCGAGTCGACGAAGCGGCGATGAAAATGCTACGGCAATGGGTGACCGAGATGAAATGAGGGATTGTCCTGGGAACCTAAATAAGCACATCCGCATATGTTTTTCATACCAATTAGCCGTTGGGCGATAGCCCCGGTTTTCCAATTGCTCGACATTCGTCGAGAACCGGGGCTATCGCCCAACGGCTAACAGTTTGTTTCACTCGAAGACTCATACCGTTGTGCTTAGTCCTTAGAACGACCTTCGCTTCGTAACCCCAGGAATTCGTGGGTACTTGTCGAAAATTTTGAGTTCAAAACGCGCGAAAACGCCTGCTCCGTTGGTTAGAATAGCGAGGTTGAAAACGCGTTCCTCGATTCATGAGCTTTACACTTATGTCCATACTTCCTAAGAAGGTTACAAAATACTCCTATCGCGAGTACGAGTGCTTTCCAGATGATGGTTTTCGTCACGAAATTATCGATGGAGAACATTACATGAGTCCGGCGCCAGCGACCAACCATCAAAAAGTTTCCCGCCGCATCCAGTTCCAACTCTATTCCCAAATCGAATTGACGGGACGAGGGGAAGTGTACGATGCGCCAACCGACGTCGAGTTGGATACGTATGATATTGTTCAGCCTGACATTCTGGTGGTGATGAACGACCGCAAACACATCATCACTCGCAAAAAAATCAAAGGTGTCCCCAATCTCGTCGTTGAAATTCTTTCCGAATCCAATCCACGGAACGACCAGACTTTGAAAATGGAGATGTATCAACGCAATGGAGTGCAAGAGTATTGGATCGTTGACCCAGATGAACACTGGGTCGATCAATTTGTTCTTCAAAGCGGTCGCTATGGCACAGCGGTACGTGAATTAACGAGAATCAGTGCAATCACCATCCCAGACACAATCGTTGACCTGCTTGAGGTCTGGGCCTAGGAAGTTGGCAATTTGTCGTGCGGAGGAGAACACATGCTACTTCGCGTCAGTGAACTGCGCGAGCGAAGGCTCTGGCACCACGTCGGCGGTTGCGCGGCCGGATGGTACACTGCAGTGCTTTCAACCCTACGGGCAAGAGGGCTTGCTCCTGGCGGATCTTGACCTCAACGCATCCACCGGACTACTCGCCTCGCGTTGCCGGACGTCGCCGATGTAGGAGCTATAATGCAGCTGCTATTTCGTCGTTTTCACAAAGCCAACGACACGATCACCTCACACATCTCGACATTGGCTCGATCCTATCGATGCTCAATGACTCCCAATCAAGTGACATCCATTATGATTCTGAACAATTCAAAGCGAGGCTGGAAATGGCTGTTCGATGGCATCAACAGGGACGGTGCTCGAATGACTCAAAATTTTCACGCGTTGAAAAGCGGCGTCCAACTGCTAGTCGTGTTGGCATTGTTTTCGCTGCGCCCCGAGAATATTTGCGGGACAGAGCCGATTCACGAAACGCTACCTTCGCTGCGAGTCGGTGTTGCGGAAGCTGACATCACGCCTCCCGCCGATTTCCCGATGGCGGGCTACTACCACGAGCGATTGGCAGAAGGTGAAATGGATTCGCTAAAAGCCAAGGCGATTGTATTTCGGGATGAGTATACAGCTGGAGCTCTCGTGGTGTGCGACTTGATCGGAATCTCGACCGACTTGAAGAATGAGGTTCGCCGTCGAGCCTCACGGAAGACTGGTATTCCTGAAAGCAACATTGCGATCTCTGCGACGCACTCGCATACGGCTCCAGACTATATGAAGGAACTGTTTCTGAAACTCGGCAACGTCCCGCAGAACGACATGCGAGCGAAATACATAGACAAATTGATTGGCGGTCCCGTGGATGCAATTTGTCAGGCCGATGCAAATGCCAAGCCCGCAATCATCGAAGTGGGAGTCGGGACTCAGCGAGATCCAGTTTCATTTAACCGTCGTGCAGTCACCCGCGATGGCAGTGTCAAGACTTGGATGGCAGCCAGCCATCCGGATTTTGTTCGCACTGCTGGTCCGATCGATCCACAGATTGGTCTCGTAATGATTCGCGACGAGGAAAAAAATCCGCTCGGAATTCTAAGTAACTTCGCGCTTCACCTGGATACGGTCGGTGGTATGAAGTGGAGTGCGGACTACCCCTTCTTCATTGAACGCACGTTGAGGCAGGCGATGGGCGCGCAGGTGGTCTCCATCTTCGGCAATGGTTGCTGTGGAGACATCAATCACGTCAATCCACGCACCTCCGATAGAATTACGGCAAGTGTCATAGGCAATTCGATCGGTGACTCAATCGTCCTTGATCTCCCTTCGCTGCAGCCGCTCAGACAACACAAGCTGCTCGTAAAATCGCGTGTTCTGCAATTGCCGCTTCAGGACGCCACGAAAGAGGATGTCGCACAGTCGATTGAAATCCTGAACAAAGCGAAGCGCAAGGAACCGGTCGAGTTCCTGGAGCATGTCACGGCTTACAAGACGCTGATCATCGACCAGATTCGGAACAGCGAGCCTTACGCGAAAACGGCTGACCACATCACTTGGGGCTTGAGCCGGTCACTGGCAGGGATCGGCGATAAGTTGCCGGTCGATATGACGGTGATAACACTCGGGACCGACGTTGCGATCGTGGCGCTTCCGGGCGAGGCATTTGTGGAACTTGGGCTGGCTATCAAACAGGCCTCACCCTTTCGAACGACCTTGGTCATCGAACTCTCGAACTGCGTAGAAACCATCTATGTCCCGACCCGCGCTGCCTGTGCCGGAGGCAGCTATGAAGTCACTAACTCCACTACAATGCCCGGGTCGGGAGAGTTGTTGGTTCAAACTGCCATAGAACTGCTGCGAGAAGCGGCAACCGAGGCGAATAGCCGCCAAGCTGCGATTCCATCGAACCAATGAACAGTTCGCGAAGCCAGGACTATTATGCGGCCGTGACATTGGAGGATATAGGTCAGGCGTTTTTAGTCGGAATCCTTGCGATGTAAACTGCCGCCAACAACAGGAACGTTGCTACGCCCGCTCCGTCGGTTAGAATAACGAGGTTGGAAACGCGTTCCTCGATTCATGAGCTTCTCTCTTATGTCCATACTTCCTAAGAAGGTTACCAAACACTCCTATCGCGAGTACGAGTGCTTTCCAGATGATGGTTTTCGTCACGAAATTATCGATGGAGAACATTACGTGAGTCCGGCGCCAGCGACCAACCATCAAAAAGTTTCCCGCCGCATCCAGTTCCAACTCTATTCCCAAATCGAATTGACGGGACGAGGGGAAGTGTACAATGCGCCAACCGACGTCGAGTTGGATACGTATGATATTGTTCAGCCTGACATTCTGGTGGTGATGAACGACCGCAAACACATCATCACTCGCAAGAAAATCAAAGGGGTCCCCAATCTCGTCGTTGAAATTCTTTCCGAATCCAATCCACGGAACGACCAGACTTTGAAAATGGAGATGTATCAACGCAATGGAGTGCAAGAGTATTGGATCGTTGACCCAAATGAACACTGGGTCGATCAATTTGTTCTTCAAAGCGGTCGCTATGGCGCAGCGGTACGTGAATTAACGAGAATCAGTGCAATCACCATCCCAGACGCAATCGTTGACCTCCTTGAGGTCTGGGCCTAGTGGCACGGATTGCAAGTTTTGTTGCACTGTGCAATCTAGTTACCAGGCTCTGCGGCTCTGCCTGGTAACTCAATGCAAGCGAGGCTCCGCCTCGCCGAAATGCATCCTTCGTTTGTGAACTCGGGAGGCAGGAGCCTCCACACCAATGCGTTCCCAGGCAGAGCCTGGGAACGAGTAGTCTCCTGTGCGACGTTCATTCCAATCAGTGGCACTAGGAAGTTGGCAATTTGCATTTGAAAACTCGGATATGCCGTTCATCGTCACCCAGGTCGATGTAGGTCGAACTACAGTACCAGCCAGCGGCCTTGATCCATGGTTCGAAGCGATCTCCCGTGTGTCGCTGTGGCTCGCTTAGATACACGACTCCGCCTGGGGCGAGGTGACGTCGCAAACAGGGCTCCAGGATAGGAAACAACTTCGGATCGTACACGATGTCGGAACCGAGGATGATGGGGTATCGTTCTAATCGGGAGTTGCGATCGCGCCAGTCGAGCAAACGAACCTGAACCTTATCTGCGACTTGCCTCGCGTTGAATTTGCAGACCAGCAAAGCAGTTGGAACAGCGTCCGTGATCAAAACGTCAGCCCCTCGCAAACCGGCCGAAATCCCGGCCCGCCCGCTTCCTCCCCCAAGTTCAAGAACCCTCATGCCTTGCAGTGTCGGGAGCGTTCCTAAGAATTGATCGAGTCCCTTGGCGGCACGCCATGATGCGGCCCAAAAAGGATCGAGCTCAACGGTTCCTTCGGTACTTTTCGATAGAGCTTTCAGCAAAAGCGAATCCGGATCGATCACCCTCGTCCACGGATAATCACAGCCCGCAATCGTCGTCACTGTATGCTCAATCGGAACCTGTCGCTGAATGCGTGCGAGCAAGTTCAACTCAACGGCCGTCAGTTTTGCAAATGCCACGTGTCCTTACCCTAACGCGCTACAGCGCTACCTGGGTTCTTCCATTTCACGGATGTAGGCACGCAATCGTTCATTTTCGTCTTCTGTGCCCTTGAACTTCAGCATGTTAGTGACTCGCTTTTGAAGCTCAAGCGAATTGACCGGTTTGGACAAGAAGTCATCCGTACCGGCTGCTACGGCCCTCTCGATGTCTCCAAGTTCGCTCAAGGCGGTCACCATCAGGATCATGATTCGCGAGGTTATCGGATTGCCTTTGAGTTTTCGGCAAACTTCGAACCCGTTCAGTTTAGGCATCATGACATCGAGCAAAATCAAATCCGGCTTGAAGGACTCGACTTTATTTAACGTGTCTTGGCCATCGATGGCGAATTCCGTATCGCAATCAATTTTTGCGAGCAAGGCCTCTAACAGTTCGCGGTTTTGCGCATTGTCGTCGGCGATCAAGATTCGAGATGTGGTCATGGTTTGGCTGACTTGCAAGAGTTAAACAGCGATTGCCAAACCGGCTGCAGGGACAGGAAATTGGGTGGTCATTTGTTTGACTTCCGAGCGAATTTGCTCGAGTATGGCTTCGTCATCGTGCGACTTGAGGGCCAGAGCAATCCAAACACCAATGGTCTTGAACTCATCGACACCCATTCCGCGAGTCGTCAAAGCGGGCGCGCCGATGCGGATGCCGCTCGGATCCATTGGTTTGCGAGTGTCGAATGGAATCATATTCATATTGACGGTGATGCCACAGTGATCAAGGGCTTTCTCTGCGACTTTGCCGCCGATGCCAAAACTCGTGACGTCAACCAGGACCAAGTGATTGTCGGTGCCACCGCTAATCAATCGCAAGCCTTGTCCAAGGAGGGACTCCGCTAGCGCTCGAGAGTTTTCGATGGTCTGCTTTCCGTACTCGTGGAAGCTGGGCAACAAAGCTTCGGCAAAGCAGACAGCCTTGCCAGCGACAACGTGCATCAACGGTCCACCTTGCGTTCCTGGAAACACCGCGCTGTTGATGGCCTTTGCATATTGGCTGCGGCACATGATCAAACCGCTGCGAGGTCCGCGCAGTGTTTTGTGGGTCGTGGTTGTAACGTAGTCAGCGTAGGGGATGGGAGAGTTATGGACGCCAGCCGCAACCAATCCCGCGTAATGAGCCATGTCGACCATGAGCTTTGCTCCCACATCGTTTGCAATCTCTGCAAAACGATCATGAAAGATCTCTCGGGGGTAGGCACTCGCACCCGCGACAATCAATTTAGGCTTGTGCTCTTTGGCTAACCTAGCAACTTGATCGAAATCGATCCGATGGTGGACTGGATCGACTCCATAGGAATGAAATTTGTACAGCTTGCCGCTGATGTTGAGTGGCATTCCGTGTGTGAGGTGACCCCCTTGTGCTAGGTCCAATCCGAGAACCGAATCGCCCGGTACTAAGGCGGACAGATAGACTGCCATGTTGGCCTGGGAACCTGAATGAGGCTGCACGTTGGCGTGTTCGGCACCGAACAATTGCTTAGCACGCTCGATCGCTAAGTCTTCAACCACATCGACAAATTCGCAGCCACCGTAATATCGCTTTCCCGGATAACCTTCGGCATACTTGTTGGTGAGGACGCTACCGACCGCTTGCATCACGGCTGGGCTGGTGTAGTTTTCGCTGGCGATCATCTCAAGCCCTTCTTGTTGTCGAAGTGCTTCCGATTCGATCGCGGCCCAAACCGCAGGATCCTGCAACTGGAGTATGCTCATAGGAAAACGACTAGTATGCGATAGGTGAAAAAGGATTCGAATCTCTGTTGAACTGCTAAATTCTCGGCTAGGTTAACAGCCCCGTCAATGTGCATTGTGCGTGCACGCAATGAACGAACATGTTGAGTCGTCTAGCCGATTACTCAACTTTCCCCGAAAATTTGTGACCTGCTGTCGGCATTTCGACAGAATAGAGTCCGGTTCGGCAGGTTGCGAACAGGGTCTTCATGTCAGGGCCACCAAACGAACAATTGGCTGGCTGCTCCGGAAACGCAATAATCCCGAGCAATTTTCCGTCCTTCGATACCACTTGGACACCCAGGTCGGTCGTGATGTATAAGTTGCCTTGAACGTCGACGGATAAGCCGTCGCCCCCTGAGTTTTCCTTGTCGGTCGGTTGCTTAATTTCGAAAAGAACGCGTTTGTCGGTCAAGATTCCTGGAGACTTAACACTGAAGGCATAAACTTGCTTTTGCATGGATGGGACAACATAAAGCGTGGATTCATCTGGCGACAGAATGATACCGTTGGGTGCCGAAATGTCGTCGCCCAGTTTGGTCACTTCGCCTTTGCTGGATCGATAGTAAAAAGCTTCTTTGACTTGCGGCCAAGGTTCGGGTGCTCCGTAGCGAGGGTCCGTAAAGTAGATACCGCCGGACTTGTCGATGACCAGATCGTTGCATGCGTTATAACGCTTGCCGTCGTACTTGGACGAAAGCGATTTGACTTGTTTTGTAGCTGCGTCGATCGCAATCAACTCAGCATCTGCGATCGGATTCTCGAGGCGGCCCATCCTGCAGGCAATGAGGCTGTTTTTGCCATCGAACATGAGGCCGTTGCAGTTTCCCGAATTCTCCAAGAAGGTCTCGAGCGTTCCCTTGAGGTCTGTTCGCAGGATTCGGTTGTTGGGGATGTCGGTGAAGTACAGGTGCTTGCCATCAAAGGCTGGGCCCTCGGTAAACTTGAACCCGCCGTGAACCTTGGAGACTTTCCCGGCACCAGGGAACTCTTGGGCGGACGTTTGGTAGGGAGTCGCAAAACCCGACAGAAAAATCAATGAGAGGGAGAGTAAAATCTGACGCATAGTTCGAAGCTCCGAGAGGGTTGGAAAAGCAGGGGTGGCACGTGAGCACAGGAACTTAAACAAAATCCACTACCAACTACTTGATCTTGCTGGCGTTGCCAGCTTGTCCAAAGGAGATCATTCGATCCATGCAGACCTGCTTCATGGCAGCGCGAGCAGGCTTCAAATAATCGCGAGGATCGAATTTGTCGGGATGATCGGCTAGTACTTTGCGAATCGCACCGGTGATCGCCATTCGGCAATCCGTGTCGACATTGATCTTGCGAACACCACTCTTGATCCCGCGTTGTATCTCTTCGACCGGAACGCCCCATGTCTGCTTCATCTTACCACCAAACTTGTTGATGATGTCTTGAAGTTCTTGTGGAACGCTGCTGCTACCGTGCATGACCAAGTGGGTGTTCGGCAGTAGTTTATGGATCGCTTCGATGCGGGACATGGCCAAAACCTCTCCGTCCGGCTTCCGTGTGAATTTATAGGCACCATGACTGGTTCCGATGGCAACCGCCAGCGCATCGACGTTGGTTTCGGCGACGAATCGTGCGGCTTCTTCGGGATCGGTTAGCAATTGATCGTGACTCAAGACGCCTTCGGCACCATGTCCATCCTCGGCTTCGCCACTGCCGGATTCAAGCGAGCCCAAGCAGCCAAGCTCGCCCTCCACCGAGACATTGCGTGCATGCGCAAGTTTGACAACTTCCTTGGTCACAGCCACGTTGTACTCATAGGAAGCAGGTGTTTTGCCATCCTCTTGCAATGAGCCATCCATCATGACGGAGGTGAAGCCGTTTTCGATGGCCGATATGCAGGTTTTGGGAGAGTTACCGTGATCTTGGTGCATCACGATTGGGATCTTGGGATAGAGTTCGACAGCGGCCAACATCAGATGTCGCAAAAACGCATCTTGGGAATAGGTGCGAGCGCCTCTGGATGCTTGAATAATGGCGGGGGAGTCGGTTTCTTGGGCCGCTTCCATGATCGACTGGATTTGCTCCATGTTGTTGACATTGAAGGCGGCTACGCCGTAGCCGTTTTCTGCCGCGTGATCGAGTACTTTGCGAAGCGGAACCAAGGCCATGTGAAAACTCTCTGGAAAGGAACAATTCGGGTCGATTGTGACGACAAAAAACAATGCGCTCTGTCTTATCAAACGAGAATACGTAGGATTATGGGTCTATTCGACACCCGCGACAATCCGTAATTCCCACAGCAACCGCTTGGCGTGACCATGGACCCAGACTTTTCTAAACCCATTCGAAGCGTTGCAAAACTGCAGCCTCTGGACAACTATCTTAGTGGCAGTTGGGACGCGCTCGGAGCGGGCGCCCCTGTTTTGGTTGCGTTAGCACAACTAAGTAGCGACGCTATGGTTAATTTGGACGCCACAGGGGCAGCGTCTATTGATCATCTTCTGCCCGAATCAAAAGCGATCCTGGTTGCCGCACGCAATCGAGGTGTCATCGAAATCAAGGCGGTGAACGCAGCTTTCGAGGCTCCGTCGCGAATGCTAGCGGTGTATGTTGAGCTCGACGAAGTCCAAACCGTTGCTTTTCGCGACGCAAATGATCCGGAAGTAACGGTTCGATTTCTGGAAGGATTCCGGCTTTTGTGCACGCATGGGCTCGTGATGCACCACATTCATCGCGATTTTTCACTCACAAGTCGCGGATTCGAGCTTGCTAGAACTATTTCACAACAAGAGGTGCAACCGTGGCTCGACAAGGGTACCGAGTTTGGCTTACACGATTGACCCTGTTGACCCTGTGCGGTTGTATCTTGGTGGGCGTGTTCGGGGTTGGTTGGCGGATGATCTGGAATCGTTGGGCCGATGAAACGTTGCGACCGGTCACACTAAAAGACCTAGTTTCCCCCAAAGCCGAAGTTGAATCGACAAACTCAAATCCACATGCGATCGATCCGTTGCTCGAGTTTGCTCGCCGTGCCCTAGCCCATCATTGCAGTGAACATCGGGACTTTACTGCGAACCTGACTAAACGCGAACGCGTTGCCGGCAAGCTTCTGCCGGCATCCAAAATGGAAATGAAGCTTCGGTATGGTTCTCGGTATGGTTCTGAGGATCCTACCGCAGAACGCACTGTAGCAGAACGCACCGTATCCGTTTACTTGAAAGGCATCGAACCTAAATCACAAGCAGGGCGGGAGATTATTTGGATTCAAAATAAGAACAATAACAAGCTCACCGCGCACGAGGCGGGCTTGATGGGATTGGTCACAGTCGAGTTGTCGCCTCAAAGTAGTTTGGCCATGCTTGGCAACCGCTACCCCATCACGGAAATCGGGATCGAAAAATTGCTTCGCAAGTTGATTGAAAAAGGAGAACGCGATCGGTTGCTTGGCCCGGTTACGGTTCGACGTACAGAAAACGTCACACTGGGAAATTTGCAATGCACGTTATTGGAAGTGATTCATGAGGAACCGACCGTCGAGATCGAAGGGAAGCAAGTTGAGTTCGAATTTTACTTAGCTCAGATCTATATCGATGAAGAACGTTTGGTGCCACTCAAGTACGCGAGCTACACATGGCCCAAGACCAAGGGTGGAGCGCCTGAATTGGAGGAGGAGTATACGTACGAAGACCTATTACTGAACGTAGGCCTGACCGATGCCGACTTCGATACGAAAAATCCGAACTATCGTTTCTGAAACTCGGGGATCGACAGGAAGATTTTGTGACAGGAAGATGATCTGGACCTTGAACCTAAAAATTTTCCTGTCGTCTAATTTTCTTGTCGTATCGAGTCCGTTATGCCGATCCATTGCCCCTTCGAGTTTCCGAGACAATCCGAAGAGGAGATGAGGACAGTAGACTTTACGGTAATGCGGCATGCGTTTGACACCCACAATGAACTAGGGCGTCTATGCGATGAATCTGTCTATCAACTCGAACTCGTTAGACGATTACGGCTCGCCGGTTATGAAGTTTCAATGGAAGTCCCGATCAGGCTGTCGTTTCGCGAGTTCTCTATTGGTCGTTCACTCGACCTAGTCATTGCCAATCGAGTAATCTATGAACTTAAGGCGGTTTCAGAGCTCATGAAGTCGCACGAAGGTCAATTGCTTGATTACCTTTACTTGACCAATTCGACTTTCCCCCGATACAGAGTTGGGCGTGACGACGTACCCCAAGTTGATTCCAGAAAACAGTCAAGAGTTTCAAAAGCTGATCATGGCCAGTCCGCTCAAGCGGTTGCAATGGGTCAATGTTTATCACCACCAAGTCACCGTAGCGACAATTGCTCGCGACAGGAAGATTTTACGACAGGAAGATAAAGACAAACGGAACCTGTAGATTTTCCTGTCGCTAAATTTTCCTGTCACCTCAGCCGATCGAACGATCTTTACGGTAGGCTGTGTCCCATCTTGTCCCGTTTGGTCGCAAGATAATTCGCGTTGTGTTCGTTGACGGTTGGGATGATTGGAACTTGATCCGTTACCGTCAAGTCGAAGCCGCGAAGGTTGAAGGCTTCCGTCTTTTTTGGGTTGTTGGTCAACAATCGAATGCGGCGCAAACCCAGGTCCTTCAAGATCTGGATTCCCACTCCGTAGTCGCGCATGTCGGCTTTAAATCCCAACGCATGATTGGCTTCCACGGTGTCCATGCCTTGTTCTTGCAAGGCGTAGGCGCGTATTTTTTGAGCTAGGCCGATGCCGCGCCCTTCTTGCGGGAGATAGACCAATACACCGCGCCCTTCGCGCGTGATGGCTTCGAGTGCTTGGTGCAATTGGTCACCGCAATCGCATCGCAACGATGCAAGCAAGTCGCCGGTAAAGCAACTGCTGTGCATGCGAACTAACGTGGCTGGATCGCTTTCGTCTTGCACATTTCCAAATACCAATGCGATGGGTTCTTGCGTTTCATACTGAACGCTGTAGGCCATGATATCAAAAGTCCCGTAACGCGTTGGCAATTTGGCAGTGGCCGTTCGCGACACTAGCTTTTCGTTGACTCGGCGGTGGGCGATCAGTTGTTCCACGGTGATGATCTCTAGACCCAACTTGGTGGCCATCTCCATCAGCTCATCGCGGGTCGCTCGATCTCCCTCGCGGTTGAGGATTTCGCAAAGCACTCCCGCCGGAACCAACCCTGCCATGCGAGCCAAATCGACGGCCGCTTCGGTATGTCCGGCCCGCCGTAGAACGCCCCCTTCTTTGGCGACGAGGGGATAAACGTGGCCGGGTTTGACGAAATCCGAAGCTTGCGAGGAATCGGCTGCCAATCGTCGAATCGTTTCAGCGCGTTCACTGGCCGTGATGCCTGTTTTGCAGCCCGCATGATCGACAGGGGTCATGAATGCGGTGGTCAGTGGCGATGTGTTCAACTCGACAAGGGGACGCAGCTCAAGTCGTTCACAAACAGATGGCAGCACCGAAGCACACAACTGACCGTGCCCCTGCAGCATGAAGTTGATTGTTTCTGTCGTTACCCCCTGGGCCGCGCATACAAAGTCCCCTTCGTTTTCGCGATCTTCGTCGTCGAGCACAATCACGACCGCTCCGCGGGCAATTGCAGACACAGCATCTTGAACAGAACTGAACGCGTTTGTTTTGGTCATTTTGTTTCTTGTCAAAATTGAGGGCGATTGTCGGCAGAGTGTTCCATCTCTTTGGCGAACGGTGGATTGGAAATCAAAAGTAACTACGACCCAGATTCGCCGGAATCCTGCCCCTCCAAGTTGTAATCCTTCATTTTTTTGTGAAGCGTGTTGCGATTGATACCCAGTCGCGTAGCTGCCTTGGTCTGGACGAAATTGCAAGCCGCAAGAACTTGGGCAATCAATTCCTTTTCAACCCTATCAACCACTCTGCTGTGCAAGTCCGTCTGTTCTGGATCGCAGATTCGAACTCCTTCCTGCACAACTTCACCAACCAAAGAATCAAAATCGAGGGCGCGTGCGACGGAAAGCGACGATAACTTGGTGGCACCAGTTACGCAACCGGGTAATAGTTGCAGTGTTAACTCGTCCGACTCCGCCATGACCACGGATCGTTCGATGTAGTTCTGGAGTTCTCGCACGTTTCCCGGCCAGTGATAGTCTTGCAAAGCCTGCATGGCTTCTCGCTGAATGTGAACCACATAGCGATCATTAAGTGCGCTGTAGTGTTGCAAGAAATGGGCGATGAGAGCGGGGACATCCTCGCGTCGCTTGCGGAGAGGCGGCAACTCGATCGGGACCACGTTGAGGCGCCAGTAGAGATCCTCGCGAAATTTCTCTTGCGCAATCTCGCCCGCAAGGTCGCGGTTGCTGGCTGCGATCACCCGCGTATCGACCGTTACGGTCTCGGTATCTCCGACGCGTTCAAATTCCTTCTGCTGCAATACTCGCAAAAGTTTGACTTGCAAATGGAGCGACGTGCTGTTGATTTCGTCCAGAAAGATGGTGCCCGAGTGGGCTGCCTCGAAACGTCCGGCTCGATTGCCTACGGCACCTGTGAACGCACCTCGAACGTGACCAAACAGTTCGCTTTCAAGCAAACTCTCGCTCAAAGCACCACAGTTGACTTTGACAAAGGGGCCACCGTTGCGATTGCTCAATTGATGGATGGCATTGGCGATCACTTCTTTGCCCGTGCCCGTCTCGCCCAGGAGCAGGACCGACGCATTGCTCATCGCCACTCGCCGCGTAATGCGGTAGATGTCCTGCATGGCGGGGCTTGTGCCGATCACACCGGGCAATTCTCCACCACCGGTAAATCGATAGTTCCCTTCGTTTTCCAGTCCGTAACTGGTCATTGATCCGCAGCTTGTGGTAAACGCCAAAAAATCGAGTCGGCGTCCGCACGCACGACGAATCCTAAGGCGCTACCTCAGACCAAGGTTTTGCAGACTTGCTTGCCTCAATCGCATCCAGGACGCGCCCTAGAACAACACGCAGATCCAATTCATCGGGTCCGCGCGTGTTATACTCATCGTACTGAGCGTTTGCGGTCTCGGTAGATATCAAAAGCCCAAATCGCTTAACCGATTGCACAAAAATTTGGCTTGCCTGCTCGCGTTTAGGCAAAGGTTGCGATTTATCTAACACAATCGCGATTAGGTTCATTTGGCCGGCCGGGCTCTCCACAACCGTTTCAAAACTTAACTTGGGCTGGGTCGAAATGAACTGTCCTTGACGGTCGTTCCAATAGGACCACGATATCTCGTTCCATGCAATTCGATTAGCCGATTCCAATTTCGGGGATTGAGTCACGATGTTCATTCGGCGCAAAATATCCGCAAAGCCGGCTTCGTCGGGCGGTATGCTTCCCAATACGACCCGAGGGTCCGCAGCTGCAACGGAATGCTCACCCCTGCTCAAGGAAGCAGCAAGAATCGCGATTGGACACCGTGCGGTGGCCGGGTTCGCACGAATGCGTTGAACAAGCTGACCCAGGTCCATCTCAAGGACGCGCTCGACAATAAAAATGGACTCGATAGGCAAGCCTTCCCGCAACAATGACATCGTCTGCGTTGCGGAAGCCGCCTCGGTCACGCGAAATGAAAAAGCGTCCAAAAGCCCCTTCGTATGTGCTCTCAAGTCCGTGCTCCCGCCGACGATCAAGGCCAACGGTCGACCTTCAAGGCCCCTCATCTCGGCGAGAATTCTCTCCAAACGATTACGGCCATCGAAAGCGAAGTCGACAAGTTTTGTGGAACCGTCCTCTTGATCTACCACCATTGCGCGAACAAGCGATTCCGCCGCTTCATAACGCACCGCAGCGTAGCCTGAACTAAGGGCTTGCGCAAGGCGATCGCGCACCGGATTGGGCATCGCATTCGGCTGGACCCAACGCGAGAGATTTCGAACCGCATGCAACTGAGCGGAAGAAAGCTCGGCTTTTTCTGAAGCGTCCCAAACCAAAACACCGAATTCAAAGCTATCTTTTATCACCATCGGCAAAATGGAAGCGACATCTTCGAAACTCGCGGTACCTGGCGATTGCCGGGCAGTGTCCTCAAGAACAACCGCCATCGCAAGAGCCGAATCGATATCCGCAGACTCGCTTAAACGCAAGGCGGAGTGGGCCAGTTGAACCGCGCGGTTCCAAGCCAAATCGGCGACGCGAGCCGGTCTTTCAAGGATGGATCGACCGTTGGGAGCTAACCGCCAAGTCGTGAACGCATCCGCGTCATCGATCCACCGCGAACGCTGAAATTCGTTTAGAGACTTTTGCATTTGATCCAAAGCGTATCGTTGAATCGCCGCGCCTGACGGAATCGACTTATTGCGTTCCGCAGCGACACGATTGAGTTCGTCCTTGACTTGATTGTCCATTTGCACATCGTTGGCAGCGGTGCATAACTGAATCGATAGGGATGGCTCTCCCAAACGCGCTGCGAGCAATGCCAGTCGCCCGCGAGCATCCTCATGTGGCGTCACCATAGCTGCCTGCCAAGCGGACAACGCAGATTTCCCCATCAATGCGAATGCTTCGGACATCGTCGCGTTCGGTGCAGAAGCTTGTTCGGAAAGTTGATGGTCGATGAGTGCAGCAATGCCTCGATTGCCCGCCGACTGCAACGTGCGAAACGCTCGAATGCGATCCGATTTGTTTGGGCTTTGCAACAATAAGACGTTGGCCCGAAGCCTTTTGGGATCCACCGCGGAGGCGTTGGCCAAGTCAAGAATTCGTTTCACACTCGCTCGATGCGATGCAGATATTTCAACATCCGCTTGCATCAGATTAAGAAACGTTTGTGTTCCCGCCGTTTGAACCATTTGAGTTGCTTTGGTCTCGTCGATTCCCAATCGAACGACTTCGTCCAACCAATGTTGAACTTCATCCCATCGGCGAATTTTCGTCATCAACTGAATGGCGCGGGCAAGCTCCGTTGCCGTACTCGGCATGGATGACCGTATCGAACGAACAACGGCACTGCGCTCGTTTGGGTTGAGCCCTTGGCTATCCAATAAGCCTTGGTCGCCGGAATTTGCGGTTGTCTTGGCTGTTAAAACGTCATCGCTTTCTTGATTTCCGACAGCCCCGTTCACTTCAAACGGATCTTGTCCAAACGCAAGCGGTAAACAAGGGTCCGCCCAAACCGGCAGCAACAGCAATAACTTCGCAAAAGTCCGAATCGCAGTAATCATGTCGGAACGTCAAAAGTGGAAAAGTCTGAGAATGGGTGCCGCAGCGGTGGAGCTACCCCGAACGCATTGTTTGGGTTGCCTCCCTCAATCTTAACTAGGTCGAAGTGCCGATTCCCAAACTACAAGGCTAACTAAGACCATTTTTAGGTCAAATGATTCGAATTTGCCGGATTCGACGACCGAGACCTCCAAAAATCTTCCAGCAAAGATAATTGACTTTCTCAAGAAGCAGTTCTGCCGTGCGATGCCGTCACAGACTGTCCGCGAAAGTTGCGTGGGGAATCGCACCTTTTGCTGAGCATAAGGCGGCACAAAAGGCGACATGGCGTGACAGTTCATTACCGTTGATCGTTAGCGATGAACGGTGCGAGTGCAGTTGCATTATTCCTGGGCCATGGCAGATGACGCGCCAAGTACCGACCCATCTCCGAGTTTTGCGCGGAAACCTGCGATTCGTCTCCGCTGGGCAACTTGTTTTTCTCCGAAGTAGATAGCAGCCAGTCGGAGACGGTTTTGAGCGGTATGCGGGTGCTGCTCCCAATAATCGCACTTTTGTCGACGATCATGGCGATGTTGTTCGGCCAACCAGGATCTGCGGGTCGTATTTTCCCTTCTAACTTGAGTCCGTTGGGGGCAAGTTCGAATTGAACGGCCAAGCGATCGATGCGGGCGGTTTTGTTTTCCAATTTCCATAGACTCTCCTGGGCATGCAAACGAAAGGCATCTCTCGTTCGATGTACCCATTCTGTTTCCGCAGTTCCATTGGTACCGCTCATATCGAGCGAACCTTTGGCGACGAGCAACCGGTCGTCTGCAATCAACGCTTGGTCGATGAGCAGATTTGCGATTCCACGGATCGGAGAACCAATTGGGGCGGTCACAATTCCCAAGTCAACGGATTCGAAGACGCCAGTGATGTTTGCGTCCCAGTTTTGGTCATTTTGTGTCCAAGCCATTGTGCCGCGAAAACCAGCATCATTGCCTAACTCGTGAAGAGTTGGAAATCGCTTTGCCAATAGTCGGCAGGGGATTGAGATATCGTTCGAGATAAGTTCCAAATGGGTCGTTGGGCAAGCCAATGCGTGGTGTCGCTTGATGACGAGAGTGCTGGATTCCGAGAAGTTCCGGCCAGCAATTGAGAATTTAAGATAGAGACTGGAGGCTGTTTCGGTCGGCTGGAGCCCAACCTCGACATTTTGAAACTTTGTGTTTTCCACCCCATCGAAAACGAGCATTTCCGGTACCGACAACCTGAGCAAGCTTGCCGACTTCTGCGGGCGGCAAAGAAACCAATCGTGGATCACCTGCATTGCGCTTTGAATCTGCGGCCCATTTAGCTCTGGGGAGACAAGATCCACTGTCCACCCCGAGCGATCCATGGCCGCATTGATTTTGTCCACCTTCAAAATCTGTTTGCCCGTTTCTGGATGCAAACAAACAAAATTGTGCGCTCGGAAGCGTTCGGGACTTGGAAACTCGATCGATGAAAAACGAACGTTTACACCTAAATTGTCGCTAATCCTCCGTTGCCAGAGTTCCTTTTGATAGCTTTGATACCATGGCGTGATTCGAACGAAGCTATAGCAAGCGACAAAAACAAGTGGAATCAACGCAAGAACAAGGAAAATGACTCGGCACAACTCGCGCTGTGTCGATTCATGGATTCGGATTCGTTTTCTCCATGGTTTAGAGGGCATCCGCGGAAGTCGATGGCTCGAGGGTAGAAGCGGGATTCGGCGTCAACCTGTTGATTAGCAAAGGTGTGCAAGATAATCAAGATCGAAAAGGGACCTACTACCGGCGACTGGCGGCCCGGGCTGCTCCGCGATAACAAGGGTTCAAACCGAAAGTGAATACGATTTTTCTGTCGGTCTCAAGCTGCATTTTGAGAGTTATGCGGATACGATAGGGCCATAATTGAAGCTTTCCCATCCGTTATCTCTACCACCCGGCTTGTGACCGTGCGATCGATCCAGATTTTCACCATTCGATTCCTCCTTTTGCTCGTGAGCGCGACCCAGGTATGGATTCCAGTCGCTCGAGCCGAGGACGAGTCGAGCGACGTTGGCGTCGCCTTTTACGAGACGAACATCCGTCCGTTGCTCGCTCGACATTGCTACCAATGCCATTCTAAGCGTGCCAAAGATCTACAAGCAGAACTGCTGCTTGATTCGCGAGATGGGTGGATGCAAAGCGGTCAGAACGGGCCAAGCGTGATGGCGTTGGCGCCCGAATCCAGCTCGCTACTCCGCGCTGTCCGATACAACGATCCGGACCTGCAGATGCCGCCAACCGCACCGCTTGCGGCGGAAGACATTGCAAAGCTTGAACATTGGGTTCGGATCGGGGCGCCAGGGCCAAGTGACGACGCCGCGATTTCGCTGGTCGAAGCTTCGGATCCCATTGCAGGCAAGAGTCATTGGGCTTTTCAGCCGCTAAGTCACGATCCGCTTGCGAGCGACAAATCCGAATGGTCACGATCCAGCGTTGATCGGTATGTCGTCGCTCAACTTGAAAGCAAGGGGCTGCACCCGGTACCGGACGCGGACTCTGTGGATCTCGCGAGACGCATTTTCTTTCAGCTCATCGGTCTCCCGCCTACCCAGCAAGAAATCAACGAATTTATTTCTGACGAACCATCCCAAGCGCTTTCGAGATTGGTCGACCGTTTGCTCGCATCGCCTGAATTTGGAAAACGCTGGGGGCGGCATTGGCTCGATCTTGCTAGGTACTCCGATTCGAATGGACTCGACGAGAACTTTCTATTCCGTGAAGCGTGGCGATATCGCAATTGGGTCATCGATGCACTCAACACAGATCTGCCGTTTGATCGGTTTGTCATTGAGCAACTTGCTGGCGATCTGCTCCCATTCAATTCGGTCGATCAACGCGATCAGCAGCGTATTGCGGCCGGATTCCTGGTGATTGGTCCCAAGGTGCTTCTGGGAAACAACGCCATCAATCAGCGTATGGAGGTTGCAGACGAGCAGCTCGACACGATCGGAAAGGCGCTTCTTGGTCAAACCCTGGGTTGCGCCCGTTGTCACGACCACAAGTTCGATCCCATTCCAACCGCCGACTATTACTCGATGGCGGGAATATTTGCGTCGACAAGCGTGATGAAGTCACGTTATATGCTCGGGGAGCAGCGTGTGATGGAGCGGCTCATCGGATTAGGGCCTGACGGCAAGGAGTCCGATGATGCGTACGAAGTGTACTGGCGCACACAACCGAAATTGAAAGAACAAAAGAAGGATGCGGAATCGGCGCTGCAAGCGATGAAAGAAAACAACGCGGATGCATTCGCCGTTCTTCTTGATAAAAAGCCTAACGCGATCGCCGAAGGGGCCAAGGAGATAGGAAAACCAAACGAAGCTCGAATCGTTGCCCAAGAAGAGTTGATTCGAGGTTTGACGGCCGCGATTTCCAATCCGCCCAAGATCCCGCCTCGCGCTATGATTCCAGAGGATATAGCACAGCCAGCCGATGAACACATTCGATTGGCTGGGCAGTTTGATCGGTTGGGTGAGCAAGTCCCGCGAGGATTCTTAAAGGTGCTCGTCGACGACGAACGAATCGCGATGCCAGTCAAGCAAAGCGGTCGCATTGAGCTGAGCAAATGGTTGGTCGATCCGAAGAATCGAGCGGGTCAATTGGTCGCGCGTGTTCAAGCCAATCGTATTTGGCACCATCTGATGGGAGTTGGCCTTGTGCGAACCGTCGATAACTTTGGCCGAACGGGCGAACAACCAACCCATCCGGAATTGCTGGATCACTTGGCAAGCTTTTTTATCGAATCGGGCTGGTCTGTCAAAGCCTTGGTCCGTGAAATCGTTTTGAGCCGAACCTTTGCGCTCAGCAGTAAGTACGACACGGCCAACGCCGCCATCGACCCCGACAACCGATCGTACTGGAGATCTCACCGTCGACGATTGGATCCGGAGTCTCTCCGCGACGCCATGTTGTCTGCAGCAAATCAGCTCGACTTGAGGCCTATGGATTCGTCGGTTTATTACTTAGGCGATCAAGCAACCGCAGTAGGTGAAAACAAAGTTCGACGGCGGATCGATTTTCCTTGCCGCAGCGTATACTTGCCGGTTATCCGAAATGACTTGCCAGAGCTGTTCCGTGTCTTCGATTTCGCAAACCCGCATGAAACCACTGGGGCGCGGACCAACACAATCGTTCCAACGCAGTCGCTGTTTCTGCTCAATGATGAAATGGTGATGGAGACAGCGAACTTGACGGCCCGACGAATTACCAGGGAAATCGACTCTAAGGATAATCGGGCAAGAGTCGATCGCATATTCGAATGGATTTTGAATAAGAACGCCAACGAGGAAGAGCAGAAGGCGCTTCAAGCCTTTTTGATCCAAACCGAGACGCGTTTGATTTCGGAAAAAGTGGAAGAGCCCGAGCTAAGAGCATTGGCAATCGTTTGTCATGCCTTGTTCGCTTCGAGTCGGTTTCAATTCCTGGAGTGAGTTTCAAGTATGGCCTGTTTCCAATTTGAACCGCAATCCACGCGACGAGCGTTGCTCAAGTCCAGCGCCTGTGGTTTTGGATACCTCGCCATGAGTGGTCTCCTGGCAAATCACTCGTCGGTCCTCGCAACCGAGGATGCCAATCGGCTCGTCCCCATGTTGCCGCACTTCCGTCCTAAGGCCAAACGGGTCATCTTCCTGTTCATGTGGGGCGGTCCTAGTCACGTCGATCTATTCGATCCAAAGCCGCAACTCATTAAGGAGGACGGCAAAGCACTTTCTCCTCAGTCGGTAGGAAGCAACAAAAGTGAATTAGGCACTCTGCTCGCGTCCCCATTTCAATTTTCGCAGCATGGCGAAAGCGGCGTATGGATTAGTGAGCTACTACCCAATCTCGCTAGGCATGCGGACAAGATTTGCGTGATTCGGTCCATGCATACAGAGGGGAGCGCCCATGGAGAAGCCCTTTTGAGATTGCATACAGGGCAAGCGAATTTAGTGCGTCCCAGTGTTGGGGCGTGGGTCAGTTACGGATTGGGATCCGAAAACGAGAACTTGCCAGCTTTCGTCACGATTTCCCCGCCGCGTGGGCATGGAGGGGTCCAAAACTACGGCAACGCATTTTTGCCTGCTAGCCATCAGGGTACAGCCATTGGATCTGCCGAGCTGCCTGTAGCCAAGGCTCGGGTTTCGAACCTAGGTAACGCGAGAATCGATAGTCGATTGCAACGCGAGCAGTTGGATCTTATTCAGATGTTGAACAGAGATCATTTGAAAAGCGCAAACTCCGACCAAGGAATCGAAGGTCTTATCGCCAATTATGAGCTTGCATTTAGGATGCAATCCAGTATTCCAACCGTGATGAATATCGATGACGAGACACAAGAGACGAAAGATTTGTACGGAATCGGCAGTACACCCACGGACAATTTTGGGCGGCAATGTTTGCTGGCTCGAAAATTGGCGGAATCGGGTGTGCGATACATCCAAGTTTCCACCGACTACACCTGGGATCACCACAAACAGTTGAAGAGCGGTATCGTTGCAGAGTCCGCCAAAGTCGATCGACCCATTGCAGGCTTGCTCGAAGATCTAGCGAGACGCGGGTTGCTCGAAGATACGCTTGTCCTTTGGGGGGCAGAGTTTGGTCGAACCCCGACGGCAGAAAACAAGGATGGACGCAACCATCATCCTCAAGCGTTCACGATGTGGATGGCGGGTGGCGGAGTCCGAGGCGGTTTGACGTACGGCGCAACAGACGACTTTGGATTTCGACCTGTCGAAAAGCCCGTCCACATGCATGATTTGCATGCAACACTTCTGTACGGCTTAGGCATTGACCACAAGCGATTGACATACCGCTATGCAGGTCGAGACTTCCGATTGACCGATGTGCATGGAAATGTTGTCCATGAAATCTGGGCGTAGTCGCTGGGCATCGAAAACTGCCTGCTGCCCAAGAACGAACGCGAGCGGCAGATTGGAAACTACCAAAGGTAGATTGGGACCAATGTCCCGATCCGTTAAGAACTAAGAACTAAGAACTAAGAACTACTCTTCCCAGACGGCTGACCGTAGAAAAAACGGATCAGGTCAAGGAAGAAATCTAAAATGCCGCTTCCCCAAATGGCTGCAATTGCCCCGAACCCCGCAAACCCCAAGGAACTGAGGAGAAATGTTTTACCTTGGGGCCGGAAAGCGAAACTCACAACGACCAAAGGAAGCAAAAGCCATCTGGGCAAATCGTGTTTTTCAAAAAAATCCATAAGCTTTTCGAACGTAACCCAAGGAGTCGTTGGAGTTTCCTTCCAAAGGTAAACCAGCGCAAGCAGGAATAACATCAACCCAATCAGGGCAATCGTTGGCCACATAAACGACACCGTGTTCACTAATTCTTATGAAATCTGGCTGGCAGCTTCGGGGTTCAACAGAAAGAATGGAGATTTTCCTGTTGGCTTTGCACGCTTTCGAGTAAATAAGTTAGGAGCGGACAATCCAGCATGGTTCTACACACTAAAATCACCGGTAGCAACTAGATTTAGGTGCAATGATTTAGGGATTCCCGCCTAGAAAAGTCAAATCAACGTGGTTACTTTAGCGGAGTTTTCAATTGAGTGGGAGCGGCTCTTTGGGGTTCTTGTTCGGAAGGCGAAGTCGTTCGGGCTCGATCAGTCGACGGCAGAAGACATCGTCCAGGACGTTGCCATCGAAGCGATTGCCAAACTATCCACTTTTGAGGATCAAGTGCATTTGATGCGATGGGCACAAAAGGTAGTGCGATTTCGCTCGTTGGATCAGTTGGCCGGCATGCCTCTTTTTTTAGGTGACGGTTCTGATTTGGTGTCGAGAGATGATTTGGTGTCGAGAGATTCTGCGAACGAGTTCGTTGAGAGCCCGTTGAACCAGTTTAGCCCGTTGAACCAGGTTATTCGTGATGCGGTGGAGCAATTGCCTACGCGACAACGCGAGGTGCTCGAACGTTTTAGTGCCGGCGAGACGTCGGCAAACATTGCAAAGGCTTTGAGTATCATGCCGACGACCGTGAGGAGTTTAAAGCGATTTGCTTTGGCGGTCATCGAGGCAAAGGTTTTGGAATACGAAGACAGGAGTGGAATAGAATGAGTACGCTTACCGCAGAAGAGTCTTTGAGAATTGCGATGCATGTGAACAGCGGCAGAAGCACCGCTAGGATTTTGCTTCATCGATTAAGAACGGTAGCCCTGATTTTCACCGTCTCTGCGGCTCTGATGGTCGTTTGCGTCTATCTCCTCTGGGCAAATAGGGTGGTGGGAGACGCAGCACGAACCATTCTGTCGCTGAGCGTTCTGAGCATGCTAACCATGGTTGCCAGCATTTATTCGATGGGTGGAATTGCTTGGAACGCCTATTGGATGGAGCGCGTGAAGAGGATTGAATCGGAATCGGAGTTGTACGAGGTGGTTTCCAACACCTCGCAGATCGTAATCAAGGCCATGTGCCAGCTCCCCGATCAAAAGCAGTTTGGCGAGGTGGTTGCCAGTTGTGACCGTCAAATGGAAGCGGCGGGAGATGTTTCCCTAGGATCACGTGAGAAATTTGCCGCGAAACTGATCCGGGATCTAGCCTTGAGTGGTTTGGTTTCGCAAGAACTCGTTCGTCAGATTCAAGCATCCGTTGCGTCGCAATAAGGAAGCAAGCTCACCGAGGCTTGAGGGTTGCTTGATCAATTCGTGGGATAGGCTGCCAACCTGTCAATCTGAAAATGACAGGCTGGAAGCCTATCCCACGGGAGCTTGCGTACGCACGGCGGATAACGCGTTGTTGTACAATGCGGCAGGAGATCAAGTGCGTCGCTGAAGGAAAGGAAAGGTTGAATGGCTGATCACGAATTCGAAGAGTTGCCGGTTGTTGTTGTTCTTTTGGACGAACGAAGCTGTCGTTTAGCGGCCAGCTTGGATGCCGATTCGGCGGTCACTTTGATCGCGGTTGCATCGGAGGATCCAAGTTCCTGGGACGAGATTGTTTCCTATTGGCCACGGTACCGAACGCCAGAGATGAGTGAGTTCGCCGACGGGTTGCCATTGCAGGAGGTCGATTGGGCGACCGCAATCGGCGCAATCGACTCAATCGACGAAAAGGAAAGCTGGTGCGTCATTGATTTGGTGCAGAAACGAATTTGTACCGGTCGAGACGTCATGAAAGTCGATCGCGATGCCGTCTTTGCAATGGTGACGGATGAGAAGGGCAATCAGCATTGTCCGATGAGCGTGCATTTGCCGCCTTGGTGGGAACTCAAGGAACAGGTCGAACCGTATGTGGTAAAAAAACCGCGAGATATGCCTATCGTTGTTCCGCGAACGAATCGCGAATTTCTATATGGATCGGCCATGATCGATTATCTCGCCTCGCGGATTATTAGCGTTGCTGGAGATGGACTGTTACCGAGGGAATTGTCATCGCCCCAGGAGGTTGACGATCCTGAGGCAAGTAACGCATTGTATCGTTTGACCGTCGACGTTCACCGCGATTGGTTGATGACGCCGCGACAAGATTTGCAGGGACGAACCCCGCGAGTTTTGTTGTTCGGTGCGCATGATTGGAGCGACCGCGTGATTGATGGGCAGCGATTGCGATTTGAGGATGGTGCGCCGATGGTTGCGGCACCAGATGATGTCGACGGTTATGAAGATGCACCGATGGGTCGCGAAGAAATGATCATTTACTTTGATCTATGTCGTGAAGTCATCCGGGGTGGATGGTTTTGGTGTCAGAAAGAGGTCGATGCAGCCCGGTTGTCACTGAGCCATGAAAGAGCGCAACTGATTTTGGAGCTTTGTACATTTTTATCTGCAGTACGCGATGATTGGTTGCAACAACCTTTTGAAGGTGGTTCGCCACCAAGCTTTATCATCGAATGCAGCCGCCGCCGTGTGCCGCGCGGGGCAGGTGTGTCCATTGCAGGCATGATGGGGCAAGAACAGGAACAACACATTCCGGATTGCGATTGCCCGCTGTGCAACATGATGGCGTCGGGGATGTTCGGCGTGGGTTTTACTTCTTTGGATGGCCATCATCTTGAACTTGACGAAGAGTTTGCGTTTTCAACACGCGAATCGTACGAGGAATGGGAAGAGCAGCAAGCGGAATGGGCGGAGATGTCTAGTGAAATGGATCGCAAGTGGGCGGAACGCGAGGCTCGCGAGGCGGCCGGCGAAACGGAGCAAGACGAGTTCGCATCGGCTTGGTCGAGTCCAATGTTGGATGGACCATTGCCGGGCGATCGATTCGGTCAAATGAAGTTGGCGTTTAGGCTGACCGAGATCATTTCGGATCTGGAATCCGCTTCCGCACCGAACGAACTGATCAAAAAACTGAACGTTTCATTCCGAGAATACTGTCAAAGCGAACCGTCGCAGCGCGAAGTTGCAAAGCGACTTTTGACCAGTCACTTGGATGCGACTGGCCAGTTTTATCCCATGTTGGTTTCGAAGGTTGCGGATTTTCAAAGTCAAGTCGATGAATTCGATCGGGCGATGGCAGATAGAGTAGCAGGAGACGAAAAATCATGATGAGTTTTGATTGGTCCAGAAGATCGTTTCTCACGAACTCGTTAGGTTGGGTGGGGACAGCCTCGCTGCTATCGGGTTCGCTTCGGGCGCAATCGAACCAAGCTGGTGGCCCTCTCATGGCTTATGTTGGAACATTTAGTTCTCCGCTGCGAGACATGTTGCCAACGCAAGTGGATCTACCGCCTGGGAATGGGCGCGGCATTCACCTCTTCCAGGTCGATCGCAGGAGCGGAGCCATGTCGGCGGCAGGCATTTACGAAATGGGTACGAGTCCTAGCTGCTTGGCAATCAACGCATCCGGCTCAACTCTCTATTCTGCCAACGAAACAGACAGGGTCGGTGAGAACAAAGAAGGAACCGTTAGTGCCTTTGCCATCGATCGATCGGATGGGCATTTGACGTTGCGGAACACGGTGAGTGCAGGCGGGGCTGGTCCTACGTATATCAGCATCCATCCCTCGGGGCGTTTTTTGTTTGTCGCCAACTATTTCGGCGGCTCGGTGGCGGTACTACCAATCCTATCCGATGGACGTTTAGGGGACGCAACGGACATTCGTAATGATGCGGGAAAACTTGGTCCAACGAAAGCGACCAACGCGCCCCCTGGCAGCTTTGCGTTCAGCGGTCACGATCGAACGCACGCGCACATGATTCAGGCCGATCCGACGGGTCGGTTCGTGCTTCATGTCGACTTGGGCTTGGATCAGATCTTCGTTTGGAAGTTCGACGAAAACAAGGGCGTACTAACACCGAACGATCCATTCTCGGTTTCGTTGCCAGCTGGAGATGGACCGCGTCATTTCCATTTTCATCCCAACGGGCGCTGGTTCTATTCGATTCAAGAAGAGGGGTCGACGATCGTATTGTTTGATTACGATACCGCAACGGGGCAGTTAGCATCGCGCCAGACGATCTCGACTCTCCCGCCTGGTTTTGCTGGTAGCAATTTCTGTTCTGAGATCTTGGTTTCTAGCGATGGGAAATTTGTTTATGCAGGGAATCGGTTGCACGATAGCATTGGGATTTTTGCGGTTGGTCCCAATGGCGACCTGACTTTTTTGGAAGAGGAATGGACACGAGGGAATTACCCACGCAGCTTCAGCTTCGACCCGACGGGGAGGTTCCTGACTTGTTGCAATCAGCGAGCCGATAACGTCGCTATCTTCGAAGTGAATCGCACAACCGGCAGTCTCAAATTCACAGGCCATTACGCGCCCGTCGGTAACCCATCCTGCGTCGTCTTCCTCGACCTCAAGTAGAATCGGACCGAGCGATTAACCCTGATGCGATGCATTGAGACGCAAAACACGGAACGGTTGTAGAAGCGATGAATCCAAAACCCATACCGCCTGTACTAAGTCCTCCATTACTGAATTCAGTCGCTGTACCACCGCTTCGGATGGATGCAATTAAACAGCCCCCGCTTTGGAAGAAACGGGCGTTATCGATCGGTGTTGGGGTTTCGTTGCTCACCGCTATTTTTTGGGAAACTTCGCCCCGGACTCAATTGTCCCGATCGACCGAGTCCGTTTCCGGCGTTCTGGATCCCACGATCCAAGCTGTGGCACAACAAATTGATGCGGCCATCGATTCAGAAATTGAAAAGCAGCATTTGGTGAAAGCGCAACCAGCGGACTGGCGGACCGTCGCAAGACGCATCAGTTTGGCAATGATCGGCAACGGTCTATCCCTAGAGGAATTGCGAGTGCTCGGGCAAATCCCCGAGCCCCAACGCTTGAATTGGTGGACAGAGTATCTATTGCAAGACCGCCGTTCGGCGGACTATTTGGCAGAACGCTGGACACGGGCAACCGTGGGAACCAATCAAGGTCCCTTTTTGATTTTCCGAAGACGCAAATACGTCGATTGGTTGGCGGATCAATTCGAAAAGGGTACGCCCTACGATGCCATCGCTCGTCAGCTTCTTGAAGCACAAGGTTCCTGGACCGATGCGCCACAGGTGAATTTCTTGACCGCAACCATGGACGATGCGGACAATAAAAAGCCGGACGCCATCCGATTGGCTGGCCGCACTTCGCGTGCATTCTTGGCTCAGCGCATCGATTGTTTGCAATGCCATCAAGACTACTTGGGCAAGGTAAGTTTCAGCGAAAATTCGACTGAAACAGGGAACGAACAAGCCCCTGTCGCAGAGGCTCTTAGCTCGCGGATGGGAGAACAAGCGGACTTCCATCAATTGGCGGCCTTCTTCTCCGGTATCAGGCTGGAGAACCCGTTCGTTGGGCTTCGCAATTCGAATCAGGAATATCGCGTCAAGTATTTGAACGAGGAGACGGAGACTGCGGTGGTACCATCCGTCCCGTATCGCCGCGACCTGTTGCCGGAAACGGGAGACGCCAGACATCGGTTGGCGGTTTGGGTGACCCACCCCGAAAACAAAGCTTTCGCAAGAGCGACCGTCAATCGGATGTGGGCCGTCTTGTTCGGGAAGCCGTTGGTAGAACCTATCGATAGCATCCCCCTCTCAGGCCCCTTTCCGCCCGGCCTGGAACGCTTAGCCGATGACTTTGCTGCCAATGGCTACAACTTGAAACGACTAATCCGAACAATTATTTGCACCGAAGTGTATCATCGCGATTCGCGAATCGACCAAGCATCCCCCAGCGAGGAAATGGAACTCGACGAACGCTACGAGCAGCACTGGGCGATCTTTCCGTTGACCCAGCTCCGCCCCGAACAAGTTGCGGCTTCGATCCATCAAGCATCGAGGGTCAAAGCCATCGACGAAAACAGTTCCATCATTTCACAGCTCGAATTGTTTACGGGCGTCAACGACTTTACCAAGGCTTATGGCGACCGAGGTGACGACGAATTCAACCAACAGTCGGTAACGATTCCCCAGCGATTGTTAGTCATGAACGGTTCGTTTGTCAGTGAACGAATCAAGCATAATCCCGTCTTGAATGCTGCAACACGCATTGCCGAATTGACATCCGATGACCGTACCGCCATCGAAACGGCGTACTTGTCGGTATTGAATCGACTTCCTAGCGAGTTGGAACTCCGTGTTTTCGGCAAACGACTTGGCAATTCGCGAGGGCCTACAAGGTCGGCCGAAATGAGCAGTATTTTTTGGGCACTAATGAATAGCACGGAATTCCAATGGAACCACTAAATTCAGACAGAATACCTACCGCAGTACAAAACGTCGGATGCGACTCCTGGCGACAGTTTCATCGCCGGCGTTTTCTGAACGGGGCTGCAACCCTTGCTGGTGGGCTTCTAAGCCAAGGCATGTTGACGCGGTTGGCGGAGCGACTTGCATTGGCCGCCGAATCGAAACAGGTTGATAAGGTCTCTGCCAAGAGTCTGATCCTACTTTGGATGCAAGGGGGGCCCAGCCAGCTTGAAACGTTCGATCCGCATGCTGGTTCGATGATTGGTGGCGAGACCAAAGCCATCGGAACATCGGCGGCTGGGTTACAAATTGCAAGTTCGCTGCCTCGAACAGCCGAAATCATGCATCAAGCTACGCTCATTCGATCGATGATTTCTCGCGAAGGGGACCACGAGCGAGCGACGTACAACATGAAGACGGGTTGGAGGCCCGACCCCACATTGATCCATCCATCCATCGGGGCTGTGATCTGTCATCAGTCGGAAAACAATATCGAAATCCCACGCCACGTCTCGATTCTTAGCGACCAATGGCCATCGCGAGGAGGCTATATGGGAAGCGATCTTGATGCATTCAAGATTGGAGATCCAAGAAATCCGCTCCCGAACTTAAAGAGTTACACCGATCCTAAGGTCTTTCAAAATCGAGTAAGCGATCTTCACGAAGTGCTTGAGAAAGAGTTTCGGCGTGGACGGATTCGCGATCTCGACAAAACCAAAACGCTGCATGAGTCATCGACGTCACGTGCCACAACGATGATGGCAAGCGAGCAGATCAAGGCTTTCGATATCGCACTTGAGCCGTCCAAGATCGTGTCCTCGTTTGGGGATACGCCCTTTGGGCGAGGGTGTTTGGCTGCGGTCCGATTGATCGAAAACGGTGTTCGATGCGTCGAAGTAGAATTGTCCGGTTGGGATTCGCATGTCGAAAACCATACCCTTCAAAACAATCGCTGTGTGATCTTGGACGCGGCGTTACACGCCCTCATCGAGCAGTTAGACGAACGCAACCTTCTCGACCAAACGATTGTGATGTGCGCGGGCGAATTTGGTCGAACACCGCGAATCAACGTAGCCGGTGGCCGCGACCATTGGCCAACGGGCTTTAGTACTCTTCTGGCAGGCGGTCCATTTCGCCGAGGTCATGTTCATGGGCAAACCACACACGAGCTTCTCGAAAACGGCAAAGACCCTCTCACTGGCGTGCAAGATGCGGTTCGAGTAGAAGACTTGCATGCGACGTTGTTACACGCCTTTGGAGTCGATTTTACCAAAGAGCTTCAAACCCCAATCGGTCGACCGTTGGTGCTCAGCCAAGGGAAAGTGATTAGCACGCTTCTTGCGTCCTAGCTAAAGCCCAGGCTACGCTGACGTTATTCGTATTGATCTGTCAGAGCTTTTTGTAAATCCTCGCGAACCTGACCTTGCCCAACCGATTTTTCGAACCAGTCCTTTACTTTCTTGTCAAAGATGTCGTTTCGGGTCGGCGAAAGAGAAAAGTAAACCGCCCGAGCGGCAATGTCGATCGGCGATTGCGGGCTAAGCGTCTGGTCAGCGATGGCCAGGGCGATTCCAGGCGGTAAACGATCCCACGCGAACTTCTCGTTTTTACCTTGGATGCGAATCGTCAATTCCGAACTGCTGATTTCGACGATGTTGAGCTTATTCTTTCCGACCGTGAGAACGTGGTTTGGTTTCAACTTTGTCTTTCCTTCCTCGAGCGAATTGGTGAAGATCTCGTACAATTGCCCTAATTGATCCAAACGCGCACGCTTGGCAAGCATCTCGTCGTTCGAGGATAGCGGCAACGCGATTTCCATTTGTTGGTGGAAATTAGCAAAGTCCGCCGCGTCGAGCGCTGCTCTGGATTTCGTCATCGCCAACGCCCAATTCTTGGTGGACATGGCGTTGGGGTTCGTTTCCGGACCAGGTGCTGGAATTGCTGGCTGAGTTACCGGCGGCTGAGTTACAGGCGGCTGAGTTACAGGCGAGGGAGTTACCGGCTGGGGAGTTACCGGCAGTGTAGTGTCAGGTGGAGTCGTGGCAGGCATGTCGGGCATGTCTGGCGTCATGACTGGCGGGGTCGCAACGGGATCGCTTGTTTCTTTTGTTAGGCTGGGCAGCCCGGACGAAAAGTCTGGAGATCCTTGGTTCGACCGACCTTTTGAATTGTTCGGCGCATTGAATGGCTTGGGACCAGACGCAAGATTTGAGGGGATTGGATCGGAGGTTGTTCGGCCTGGAGCGGATTGCTGAGCGACTTGTTTGCGATTTAAGGCAAAGCTCACTCCGGAATAGCCCAGGAATAGAATCGCGATAGCACAGACACCAGCTAAGACCAATCTCTGCTTGTTTCGTCGTGCACGTTTGAGCTGTTCGATGCGAGCGAGACTCGACTGACGATTGGACGCCTGTGTTGGTTCGATAGCAGGCGAAGGCGAACTTCGAGAACCTGGGTTGGTAAATGTTTTTGCCGTTGATAGTGGAGCGAGCAAATCCAGTTCGCAAAGTGGTGGGATGCACCGCTGGAGCTCTCGCCATCGCAATTGGCCATTCCCTGGAGAGTGAGCCCAAATTTCGTTTGCGTCGGCTGATGCTGCGCTGACTAGACAGGCTGCGGGGTTGAATGACTCAAAGGGATTTCGATCGGGAAAGAAGTTGTTGGCAGCAACGAGAGATTCGGCCGCGATTTGCTTGTCATACTCGATCTTGGAAGCTGGGTTCAGCAATGTCGTTTGGGCTTGCTTGAGAAGCTTGGCGACCAGTTGTGCGGATTCCGGATTCGATTTTGTGTCGGAAGCATTCCAAGCGGCGGCCGTTGTTTTTAAGGCGCGCTTGATCTCATCCGCGTGTGCGTCCGCCGAAATGCCCAGCAAGCGATAGTGGTTCAAATCGTGCTCGGCAATTCGGCGTTGCAAGTGTTTTTCAATCGCCAGCGTTAACTTGGTCATGTTAGGTTTTCCGATTATCGCTTCATCAAACGAACGGGCTGTCTGGGTCATCTTGTCCGGATTTTGCAGCAGAGAAATGCTTGAGACGGACGTTGATCGAGTGCAGAATTCCGACCCACATTGCAAACATCAACGGAGAGGAATAGCAAAAAAGCAAAAAGATCAAATGCGTTGTTCTGTCGGGTTTACCTTGTTTGGCAGTTTGAGGTAGTCCAAAAAATTCATTGATGCTGTTGGCGATCGTCGGGACTCTTGCTGCCAACATGATCACCATGGAGACACCCGCGAAAACGACCATGGAGAACATTAACATCCAAAGACTAATCGTCGTTCGCGATCGTCGCGATTCGGCGAAGGGTCCAGATTCCAGGTTCGAGTTCGAGTTCCAGTTCGACATTTGCGTTCGCGGGAAGAATGTGTGAGAAATCGTGGTTGCTATGGAATCCATTGCTTCTATGCATCGTGACAGACGCAGTCCAGTAAATCAACTGCCGCAGGCGTTAGGATCGTTCGATCCAGCGTGTTCGGACAGGGTAAGCTGCCAAGAGCCGATGGCGAATTCTGGGAGATTTCGGTTTCGATGAAGTTCTAGCATTCCGGAAAATGGACGCGTCGACCAACCCTCTATGTTCTCAGCGTGTTCTTCCAGTTTTTCCCATTTCAGTCGCACAATTAGCGAGCATTCCGTAGCTTTTACCCAGTCAAAGGAGCCTTGGAGGACGCGTTTTACGTGTCCGCGATTGTTTGAGATTGGACCTTCGTAGGTTAAGTACCTATGGCGATGGTCAGGCAAGCGAGTCGCGACGGTTGGATTGGACCATTTTTCGGGAGGGACGAGCAATTCAAAGCAAAGCAAGGAATCGTTGCCTGGGTGAGGGTGTTCGAGCAAGAGATCCCAGTGGGTCGCCCTCAGAGAATGGGTCGGCACAATGTGCAGCAAAACCGCGAAATGAGATGGTTTAAAAAAAATTCCTTTTTCTTCAAGACTTTCATTTCCACCCATGAGGCTTGGAACCTTTCCAAGCGTTCAACATCCAAAGGGACGTCAAAGGCCGCAAATCCGTCGAGTTGAGCTGCAATTGACCAGTGTAGTTAGCTAGTTTTGGTAAAATCTTCATCGTTTTTCGATGTGCTGGGGAGGATCCGACCCATTCTTTAGGGTGGTTTCGGTTCGAATTCCATGTTCGTTGTTGCGTATGGGGTGGGCACAAGTTTGCATCCAAATCCAGCCCAACTATACTCGAAACTGAGTGTTATTCCGACTGCCAGATTCTTAGGGTTGTTTTTTAGCCTTAATGTTTGGTTGGTCGGGACACAATTTTACAGCCTTGCGAGGTATTTCATTTCGCAAGGAGTTCCTGGCTACCTTTGCACTGAGGGTTGGTGATGACCATCCGCCGGCTTCGCAACAAGAGTTTTTCCATCAGATCCATTGCTCCTCAAGACGCGGTATCAAGCGAAGCAAAACGGGCCAAACTCCGTCGCTGCCTGCTTGAAACCCTAGAGTCTCGGCAAATGTTGGCTACAGGTGTAGGTCCTCGGTTGATTGGAATTCAGCCGAACAATAGTGATTTTATTGAGAATGGCGTGGTGCGCAGCATCGCTCCGAGGGAGCTCACGTTCCGGTTCGATGATTCTCAGATCATCGATGCAAATACACTCAGCGGCATTCGCATCACGCGGTCCGGAGGTGACGGCTCCTTCGGTTTAGCTAGCACTTCGAGCGATTTTGGAACGCTTGGGAAAGTCGACATACAGCTCAGTTCGGTTGCCCAGGGAGCCGCCTTCGATGTGAACGTGACTCGAGGCGCAAGTTTTGCTCTCTCGATCACGAACAGCATTATCTCGGTGACTTTAGCGCCAAGCACTACCGCGAAGCAATTGGTAGATGCAATTAATACCACACCTGCGATCAATACTCAGATCCGGGCCAAGATAAACGGGGGGCTGGAGGCTACGCTGCTGAGCTCTGGGAATCCTACCTCTTACTCGCCCATTCGATTAACGCAAACCAACGACATCATCGTCCAACCGGGCGCACGAAGTGTTGGCGAAAATCCAGACGAGAACGAAGTCACAGTACGGTTCGCAGAGAATTTGATCGATGATCAATATCGCATCGAAGTCTTTGGTTTTGACGACCCGACATTAGGTATCGTTGGGTTGCGAAATGTGGGTGAGAATGGTCTGCCAGGAAACCTGCTGATTCCGTCGAAGCCCAATACCCGATCCGATACGATTGATTTCCGGTTGGATCTCGGACCGCAAGTGATTTCGGTCGTACCTCAACCGGTTGTGCGTCAGAATGGACAGTTGAGTCAGCAACGCGACACCATCGTCGTCTACTTCGACAAAGAAAAGCTGTTGGTTGAAAATGACGCTCAAGGTCGTCCGACGTCACGATCGGTTGAGAACCCAGATTTCTATCAATTGATCTTCACAAGGGATACAATCCGAAACACGGATGATGGAGCGGCGTTCAAGCCCATTTCGGTGCGTTACAATGCAGCCTCCAACACGGCAACTCTTGTCTTTGCTAGCGACTTGGATACGCTTCCGGGTTCCGGTGCTGGTCCAGTCACGTACCGTTTGCGAATCGGGACTCGCGAGACGCAGCCTCTTGCGCCGACCAGGAACGAAGCGGCCGCCAACGCCATCACGGATTTCAACACGGCAGGTGCAGTCAAAGTTCGATTCACAGCCAATCAAATCGGTGAAGCGGGCAGTGGAGTACAGGTCGAGTTCGTGAACTCGCTCAATGGAAGTTCGCCGGCTGTCTCGGTCGTTGGTCGTAAGATCACAGTGGATTTAGGGACGTCAACGGTTACGGCGAAAGAGGTGGTGGATGCCATCCTGCTCGTGCCGGCCGCAACAAGTTTGGTGAGCATCGACTACGAGCCAGGCAGTGACCCGTTGGCGGTTATTGGCGATCGATTGCTAAGCTATTCGCCGGTCACTTTGTTTGGGCTGGGGAGTTCGTTCAACACAGCAACCAATTTGGGGTTGATTGGGTCTACGAATCTGCTTCAGAGCAGTCTGATTCTATCGTCCTCGATCGATGCAGAGCCGTTCGCGCTCGACTTGGAGGGTGCCAGTGATGACCCGGCTCATCGAACGTTGCCTCAGAATCTACAAGGCAGTTTCGAGAATCACGTCAACGCAGCCTTCGGAGCAGATCCGACGGCTGGAATCACAACGATCTATTACAACTTCAAGACGATTTACTCGAACGACAACTTAAACAATCCCTTAGTTAACTCGATCACCGAAGAGCAAAAAGGCCGAACGCGTGAAGCCCTCAATTTGTGGGCTTACAAGATCGGAGTTCAGTTCGTGGAAACGGCGGATCAAGGTGTGACGATCGCGTTGGGCTCGTTGAGTGGGTTGACGCCGGTCGCAGCCACTCAGATTCAGACGGAAGCGATTCAAGTCGGACTCAACGATACGATTAATTTCGGTGTGCGGATCGACAAGACGTTTGCTAGCTCATTGATCATTTTGGAAGCCACTCGCGCATGGAATAATTCGTACGGAGAGGATTATTTCCGATCGACGATGGCATGCATTGGCATGGTTCTCGGCCTTGAGCATGCAGGCGATCTACCTCAAAGTACGCTCATGCGATTGGATCCGACGTTCTTTGCTGGTACCGGTCCAACGATCAATCCGAACGACGCACAATTGGTTGCAAGTGAAGAACGTTTTGAGCCAATTTTTCCAGGCAATCAAGACGTCCTCCACGGTCAGTACTTGCATCGACCGGACGGTTCGGATATCGATTTGTATCGTTTCGAAGTGGATTTGGGTGACCCCAGTCGAGCGGGCTTGTTCACACTTGAAACGTACGCGCAGCGTCTCGCCAACAGCAGCGAGTTGGACACGAATCTGCAGCTGTACAAACAAACACAAGCAACGGGTTCTACCAACTTTGGTGTAAGCAATCTATTGTCGGTTGAGTTCACCGCAGTACGACCAGGTAGCCAGGGAAATCAGTTTCAAATTTACCTGACTCAAAGCGTGCGAGATGGAGCACCATCGATTTCGGTGTATCCGAATGCGATCGGGATCGATCTGAACGCGACGCCTGGCAGTGAGAGCACGGTCGATGAGATCATCGCGGCGATTCAGAGTTCGAGCGAGGCAAGCCATTTGGTCACAGTCAAATTGGCCAAGGGAATGGGTAGCACCAAGGTTGGCGGAAATCTGTTGACCCAAAATCCGATCATTCTTTCGGGCGGAAAGATGGATTTGGTTTCACGGAACGATGACTACTTCAGCCGCGATTCGCTGATCAAAGTATCGCTTACCAGCGGGGTCTATTTTGTTGGTGTAAGCGCTAGCGGCAATGACGACTACAACGCGGCCATTCCTGGGACCGGTTTCGGCGGTCAATCGCAAGGCAAATACGAAATGCGGCTCACGTTCCGTGGGCAAGTCGGCGTCAATGACGCGATTCAAGACGTTTCGACGAACGCGCAGAGCGACCCATCGGTCGGATTCGATGGCGACGGGGATGGAGTCGCGGGTGGAACCTATAATTTCTGGTTCGAAACCCGTCCGCTCAATCGAACACTGAACTTCAACGCGGGAGGATCTGCGGCAATCGAGAGCAGGATCGTTACCGTCGTGGGCTCGAATGGAGTTACACGCGTTTTCGAGTTCTCGAGCGACAACTTCGTCAGTCCTGGACGCATCCGAATCCCCTACGTGAACGGCAATACTTCGACTGATTTGGCGAACGCGTTAGCCAGTGCGATTGCCTCTCAAGCCGCGTTGGGAGTCGGTGCAACAGTGAATGGCAGCGGCATCGTATTGCAAGGCGAGCGATCGATAACCGTCGATCCCGCGTTGCGTTTGATTGACGTGGTCGGCAAGAACATTTTCGTTGACAAATCCGCAGGTCCGAACGCGGACGGCAGCTTGCAACGTCCGTTTAACAATATTGCTGGGGCTGGAGTCCCCAACGCGTTTGCCTCGGCCTTGCCGGGTGATATCGTGCGAATCGTCGGCAACGGAGGTAGCGACGGCAGACTGGAAACAATTGGCGACAACGTTGCGTACGAGATTGGAATTGGTCTCTTGCCGGGAGCCGTTCTCGCAGATGGTTTGACGATGGATGTCCCGATGGGGGTCACCACGATGATCGATGCGGGGGCAATTTTCAAAATTAGAAGTGCGAGGCTGGGTGTCGGTAGCTCTAGCTTGAACGTCAATCGATCCGGGGCTGCATTGCAGGTTCTGGGTGCGCCGTCTTTGCTTGACGCTAGCGGAAACATGCTTAAGCAAGCGACGGGTGGTGTTGCCCCCGGAAGCGTTTACTTCACCTCTTGGCTGGATGAAACGATTGGCCTCGATACGTATGGACCAAGAACGATCCCCGGTGCAGGGGATTGGGGTGGGATTTCGTTTCGACGGGATGTCGACGTCGCTTCGGGTCGGCGCGATGGTGAGGACGAAGGGATTTTCCTTCAGTATGTCAATAATGCCGACATACGATACGGCGGCGGCAGCGTTGTGGTTGACGGGGTTGCTCAAACCATCAACGCAATCCAAATGTTCGAAACGCGTCCAACGATTACTTACAATCGAATCACACGTAGCGCCGATGCTGCGATGAGCGCGCTTCCAAACAGTTTCGAAGAAACGAATTTCAACGAACCGAGATTCCAACTGAGCGGCGCGTTTACCAGCGATTATGATCGAGTGGGACCAGATATCCACCATAACACGTTGACCAATAACTCGCTCAATGGGTTGTTCATCCGCGTCGATACGCCCGTAGACGGGTCACCGAAGACACTTACTGTTCCGGGGCGATTCGACGACATCGACATCGTTCATGTTTTTGCCGATAACTTGATTCTCTCTGGTGCGCCAGGTGGTTCGATTCTTGACGGTTTCACGCCCGCTTCGGATTTGGTCTCCGTGGCACCTGGGGTCGGCGGAACGCTTTTGCCAGACATCTATAATTATAAGCTCACTTTTGTCGACCGAAATGGAAGCGAGAGCGTTCCTTCCAATGCCACGGGAAGCATCACTCTGGTTGGGAATCAGACCGCGATTGCGTTATCCAGTTTGCCGTCTGCAACAGGCGATTTTGTGACTCGCCGATTGTACCGCAGCAGTGTAAGCTTAACGGGAGCGTACGAATTGATTGCGTTGCTGGACAAGGCAACATCGACTTACTTGGATATTGGCAAGTCCTTGGGGGGTACGCTGGCTCGTGATCGCTTGGATGTGTCTGGGGTTTTGCTTGCAAATTCCGCGGGTGGGACATTGGCCGCTGGCCGATACAATTACCGCTTCGTAATGGTCGACGCGGCTGGACAAGAAGGGCTTGCATCCAATCCGACCAACGACATTGTCATACCAATTGGTCAATCGGTTGTGTTAACGCAACTGCCGCAACCTATTCCGGGTTATGTGGCGCGACGCGTCTATCGAAGTGCGAACAATGGCTCGGGACCTTATTCGTTGATCGCCGAGTTGCCGAACGCAACGATGTCCAACCTCGCCTCGCTGACGGACAATGGTTTCGTTACGGGTGCCGCGCTTTCGCCTGAGTCACTGGCTGTCAAGCGACCTCGTTTAAATTCATCCTTGGTGATCGATCCGGGTAGCGTTTTGAAGTTGGAAGGCTCGCGTATTGAGGCTACCTTTGGTACTCGCATCATCGCCGAAGGTACCGAGGATTTGCCGATTATCTTTACTAGCAAGTTGGATGATCGGTACGGTGCTGGCGGTACGTTTGACACCAACAACAACGGGACGAGCACTCGTCCGGCAGCACGCGATTGGGGTGGCATTTACGTCGCGCCAACTGCATCTCTGAGCGTCGACCATTCGACTTTTGCTTACGCTGGAGGTGTGACCAGGTTGGACGGTACGTTCCGAGCCTTCAATACAATTGAACTTCAACAAGCCGATGCACGCATCGCCCATTCGGTTTTCGAAAACAACGCCGATGGTTTTGGTGGTCAGGGGCCGGGAACTCGATTCGGTCGATTGCTCAACGAGCCAGCTACGATATTCGTCCGTGGGACGCAGCCAACGATCCTTGGCAATGTGTTCCGGAACAACATCGGCGCTGCGATTGATATCGATGCGAACAGCATGAATGATCATGTGATGCCGGATTCGGGAAGGCAGACTGGAGATGTTGACATCAATCCAATTTATTCTACGAACCAAGGTCCATTGATTCGCGAAAACCGATTCGCGAATAACGGCCTTAACGGTTTGAAGATCCGCGGAGATACCTTGACCACCGCCAGCGTATGGGACGATACCGACATCGTTCACGTTGTCTATGATGGGATCTTTGTTGGGGACTATCAGCACGAGGGGGGCTTGCGCTTGCAGAGCGCCACCGATGAATCGCTGGTCGTCAAGTTCGATGGGTATGGTTCGAACTACAATCGCAACATGGGCGCGGGAATCACCGCCAATGGCCAGTTGATGCCGGGCAACAATCGAGTCGGCGGCACGTTGCACCTGGTGGGCCAACCAGGCTTCCCGGTGATCTTGACGAGCTTGAAGGATGATACCGTCGGAGCAGGCTTGCGTCCGGACGGACGATCGCAAAACGACACGAATAATGATGGTATTGGTTCTGTTCCAAGCAGTTCCGATTGGCGCGGTGTATTGCTTGATCAGTACTCCAACGATCGCAATGTTGGACTCGTATTGGAAACCGAGGATATTTCGGCTGCGGCCCCTGGCACGAATGGTTCGATTCGCACGGCACAAGGCCTTGGAAGCTTGGCTGCCACCGCCTCGTCGGGTAGCGAAAACCTCCGGCTGGGCTTCGTGATCCAGGGTGTGCTGAGCCAAGATGAGGACGTGGATATCTACAGTTTTTCGGGCGAAGCAGGGACTGAGGTTTGGCTGGATGTCGACTATACTAAGACAAATCTAGACACGGTTATCGAGCTCCTTGATGCGAATGGCACTGTTTTGGCCCGCAGCGATAACAGCACCGAAGAAACGTTAGTTCCAGCGTTGCTCTTCCGATCTCCGCTGATCGATCCGAGCAGTGTCAATCCCTTGCCAGTGCGTACCACGAATGTGCGAACGAATCGAAGCGGGTTGGTTAAGGAGGATGGGACGACGAATGTTCAAGACGCGGGGATGCGGATCGTTTTGCCGGGCTCGATTGGTGCTCGCGGAACATTCTATTTCCGATTGCGCAGTGCGGGTACCGACATCGCTAACGAAAAGGCTGGACTGAGTTCTGGACCCTATCAAGCTCAGCTTCGACTGCGAGAACAGCAAGAGTTTGCCGGCTCGTTAGTTAGTTATACGGATATTCGTTACTCCACCAACGGAGTGCACCTGCGAGGATTGCCAACTTCTTCGCCCTTGATTGGAGAAGCGGCCGAGGATGAGAGTGTTCAATATGTCGACGCAGCTGACAATTTCTTCACCAATAGCAATGCAGAACTAACGGCATACAATGGAACTGCGGTTGGCCAACTCACGGTCGGCAATCGTCCGCAGTACATTGGCAATCTATTGAACACGGCCAATGGCGGAATCAGCCTAGCAGGCTCGCTCAGTACAAATACCGATGTGGATTTTTATCGACTTGATATTCGTCAGCAAGATATCGTCGGCAGCATGAGCGGAGGTTTTGCTTCTGTCATGTTTGATATGGATTACGCGGATGGACTGAACCGACCCGATACGTCGATTAACGTTTTCATCGAAGAAAATTCGCTTCGATTTGGAAAACAGTATCGGTTGATCTACTCAGGTGATTCGAGCAATATCGCCGACGATCAAGCACGACCGTTGTTGGTCAACGACGCTTCGGATCTGTCGCGTGGCTCCTTGGGTACGAAAGATGCCTCTATCGGACCTGTCGCACTGGCCGAAGGAACGTACTTGGTCGCGATTTCGTCGGCCGGGTATCAGCCTCGAACTCGGATCATCAACCGATTCAATACGGAGCCCATCAGCTCGATTCGCCGAATCGTTGACGAGGATTTCGTGGCTGGGGCGACCACCGCGTTGCCGCCGGTGATCAGTAACTTCTTGCCGCAGCCCAATGCGAGCATTGGACCGACCGGTGAGTTGATCTCCAAGGTCTTTAACCTGGGTGCTTATTCCGCTGCCGACCAACCGGCAACCTACATCGACTATGATTTCCCAGGTGGGAACTTCAGCATTTTCATCAAGGATTCATCGGGAGTCGAGACTGAGGTCGCGAGATCCCAATTTGGAGGAACGCTTCAAACCGGGACTAATTCGCTGAAGATCCCTCTCAATCAGTTCGCAGGACAAGATGGGCTGACTATGATTTTCCGCAGCACTCAAGCTGCGACAACGATCACCAATGTCATTATCGGTTTCGCCGAACGCGGTGAAAGAGTGGGAACGCCAGACGAACCTGTTTTGTCACCTGGCTTCTTCCTGTTTGGCGATTACAATGCGAACCCACGGCCCCTGACATCGGAGAATTCAACTCGGACGTTCTCCTTGGCGACATATACGTTTGCCGATGGACCGAGAGCGGCATTCGACTACGAAGTCTTCACAGGACAGTTGGACGTATTTATGCAGTCCCCGTTCGGCCTGCAAAGAATTGCGACGACCGATAATGTAAATCGACCAGGGAACGTCGTTTTGCTGACTGCCGGCTCACCACAACGAGCCTCCATTGATGTGTCCCAGTATGCTGGCCAAGCTGGGCTGTCTGTCGTTTTCCGTTCACGCGGTGACGCCAATGGTCGCGTGCGAATAGGGGCGGTAACCATGGAACTGGCCGATGGGTCCCGAATCTTCTCAGGCGAGCCGAATCCAACGTTTGTGAACGTGCCGGTTCCGTCCACCACGATTACGCGTGGTGCATATCAGTTGGAAGTACGACTTGGGGAAAATTTCTTTAC
>Ga0247834_1000792_pt1 | contig 58556 bp, 46 predicted proteins | sample LaCruzMarch2015__8_FD_187118 | JGI IMG/M metagenome (GOLD analysis project Ga0247834, IMG submission 187118) | Freshwater microbial communities from meromictic Lake La Cruz, Castile-La Mancha, Spain - LaCruzMarch2015_12m | ecosystem: Environmental > Aquatic > Freshwater > Lake | place: Spain...
CGTTAACGGATGAGTTGAGGGCATTCGTTGACGCGAATTCTGGGGATGGAACGCTGTACGCGACTCCCAGCGAATTTATGCGAGATCTTTTACGGCAACAGAAAAGTAGACAGGAAGCGGCCGCTGCACGTGACGCAATCCTGGAAGGATATCAGGATGCCATCCATGGTCGAATGCATGCTTTCAAGGGCGATCTTCGCAGCTTGTTAAAGAAAGTCCCGTAGTGGCTAAGCAAGCCGGCAAAAAGCGGACGGTTCACCTAACCGAGCGTGCGCTGCGCGACATTGCAGGCATTGAATCTTATTCATTGGAACAATTCGGAAAGGAAGTCGCCGCCCAGTACATCGGTAAGCTCGAAGCAGGAATCGGTCGCGTCTCGGACAACGCTGAACTTCTTCGCGAAGAATCGCACTTTCACGAGTCGCTCAAGTTTTACCGAATCGAGCAGCATCTACTGGTTTGCGAAACGGGGATCGAGGGCAAGATTATTATCCTGACGCTACTGCACGCCTCGATGGACATTCCATCGCGGCTCGCCGAGTTAGAACCGAAGTTGTCGATAGAAGCCAAAATGCTGTTGACGCAACTTCGACGAGCTTCGAAACCCTAAGCTCAATATCGTAGCTCGATCCATCATTTATCGTGGCACGAACCGGGCCGTGTTCAATTGCTTGCAAAAGCGTTTCGCGGTCCATTATCAACCTTACAAGTCATCGGAACCCCGTACGTTTCTTCAACGAAAACCACATCAGCGGAGGACAAGGGATTCGAACGACCGTCAGAAAACGCTGGGATTTCAACCGAGACGGATGTCGGTGGTACAAATCCGTAAGCGCACACGATGGGCGCTTACACAAATCCGACGCGCGCAGTCCAGATGCCTAACAAAAAGGCAGCCCAAAACGACCTGCTAGCAACCGCCTAACGCTCGATTCAGGCCAGCCGGACGGCAATCGCAAAATTGATCGATGCCACGCCGCTGGATGACCTATACACGCTTGAGAAGCTGGGACCGATCCTGTCGGAGCTTCGAGCCGCAGAATCGATCCTGGACGCGATAGAGGCCACATACAACGCCTAGACGCTTATGTCGATCAAAACGAGGTTACGCTGGAAACCTACTTCGATGTTTCCTCATCGGACAATTGCTAGCCAGAGAGGGGGTAAGGACGAATTAAAGATTACCTTGCCTTACGCTTCATTCCACAATGGAGAAAGGGCAACCCCGTCTGCTGCCATTTTTAAAACAGAGGGTTTTGTTCTACTCCACAAGTACTCAATTATCGACTCGATAGCCTTCAACGACTCCAAATCAAAGTCAATCTCGTGATGGCGCATGTTTTCTTTCGCAAAACGTCTAAAACACTCTCTTCGCAATGAGAGTGGCGGATGGGTTTTGCACTCCATGGAAGTGCATTCGAATTCGCCCTTGGCGATATGAACACCCCGAACAAGAATGTCCAACATGGTTAAGCAGAAATCAATCCCCATGATAGAAGCCGTTGGATGAATATCCGTTTCAAAGCCAACTTCAATTGCAAGGATAGCGCCAATCGTATCTGCCCTTAGTTCGCTTTTCCAGTTTGTGTCGTACTCAGGTATATTGTGAATAACCACAGCGTCATTTTCCATTCCATCCGTGCCGGAGTCTTTACCCATTGCGTGCGCAAACTCATGGCCAAGAAGAAACACTTCTGAAATATCAGTAAGGATTATTGCAAAAAATTGCCTAGTTGGATTTACGATATGCTGCGCGCTCGCGAAAACCCCGGTATGTTTCTCAAACAAAGTGCAAAGAAGAATGTCTTCGAACATTGGCAAGAGTTTTGGGTTGTTCTCTATCGCGTTGATTGCCGATTCCACTCGAAGGTCTATCTCGAGTGCGCCACGTTTATGTTTGAACCTCAAACACGACGCAACCGCCTTCGCTGATACATACAGAAAAAGGAACATTGCCTCACTAAAAACAATCAAAAACTCTTTTGGGGGACCGAATGTCTCCACATATGCAAAAGGGCTACCGTATGGAAGCGTTCCGAGAATGACTGGTTCTGGTAGCTTCCAACCAAATACGCTCGCGGCTTGTCGCAATCTAGCCGCATCCGTTTCTAAAATAAACGTGAACGATTCATATCCTTCGGACTTCTTAAGTAGCGGCAGGTTTTTTTCGAAGTCGGCCTTGCTCCACGCCTTCTTGTACTTGGCAATCAAGTCTTCCCGGGAAGGGAAATGCCTTGGGGGGTACTTTCCCGATTCAATCATTTGCAATTCTGCTAGTTTTTTTTTTGCTTTGCTCATGCGGGAATTGTACCCAAATGATTCAACTCGTAAAACTGGCTGCATTGTCGACGCCTCACCCGATCGGATTCTGAGATTTGGCAGCCGGAAAGCAACTATTTTCAAAAATCCGAAACTTTCCTTGGTGGGGTTTTTCGTGGATAGCATGGCCATCGGTCACAACCGATTACGACTATGCCGACTACGCTTGGTTGTTGAATTCAACTAACCGTAATGGTGATAGACCAAAATCTTTCAGAGATTTGTGGTGCTTCGCAAAACAAAAACGGACAGGCACAGCAATTCCGTGACTCGCAAAATCGCATCAGTCAACTTAGCCTACTTCAGATACTATCAACGGACGTAAGATGAGTTGCACATGAGGTACATCGTTGAGAAGTTGCATATAACATTCCATTGGGAGATGCACGGTTCACCAAGAAAAATGGCGATTGAGCAGAGGAACCATCGCTGCCCGAATCAGATAGGCAGCTTCGACGCGAAGCACTCGCCCCCGCAGACTCGACTCCGTAGACTCAATCGAAATCGAACCCCAGCGGATCAACCTACATTGGCAAGATGCCGAACTTGCAACTTCCCTGCCAACTCACGCAACTTGTCCCGGGTAGCCGCAAGAAATCGACCCAGCAACCGGCTTCCTGCAAGCTTCGACATCCGAACTCCCCAAGTCTCCGGCGTGCAACCAAGCCTCGCAAAAACATCCGCAACCTCTGCCGAAATCGCCGCTTTACCATCACGCAGCATCCGGCCTGTGTACTCAACCAACATCACATACTGGCCCAGCGTAAACCCGCTCCGCATCCCTTCACGCACTGCACCAAGACCACGACGATCCTCAACCGGCACCAGCCAAAGCTCATCTTCAAGCCCACCACTAACCCGAACCGCCGCCAAACTACCAAGCTCCGCCGCCTGCAAATCCTCGGCCCGACCATTCGAAACGACATGATCTACCCGAGCCTTAATCGAAGTGTGCTCGCTCGTTTCTGGAGTCGCAGCAATCCCAGCAGCAACCGGATTTAAATCAATATAAGCACACACCGAAACAAGCGACTCTTCATCCAGAATCGCAATCGATATGAACCGCCCCTCAAAAAAAGCCCCAGTGCATTTATCTTGCTTATTCGCAAGACGAGCCAAAGGCTCTTTGAGGCACTTCATAAACCAACCCAGCGACGACAATCGCTCACGCGCACCCGCCACCCACTCCATGTTGCCGACACGAGCCGCCACCAGCTCCTTGGAAACCTTCATTGGCTTGCGATCCGACCCGCGAGGCGGAAACAGTCGAAACCAACGCTCGACCACTTCCGAATCCGACCAGCCATTAGCAATCTCAGGATCGATACGCAGCAGCAAGTGCAAATGGTTGTCCATCAGACTGAATCCGCCCACGGAAACAGCAAAGATCTGATTAAGTTCCTGAGCCGATTCTCGATCCAATCCTTACGTCCAGGAGCCGCCTCATCATCGCTGTGCCTGTCCTTTTTTGTTCTTTTTTTTGTTCTTTTTGTTTCCTTTACGCGCCGGACTTGAAGCGTTTCTACTTCGGTCACGCTTATTGTCCGGCGGTTAGGGCTTGTTTGCGAGTAAGTCTTCTCGACAGTACAAGTATTCATTCGGTCCAGTCTTCATGTCGTAACTTTCAATAAAGATCAGAGCATTCCAAATCAATTTGCGTTCCGCAAGGACTATTACAAGTTCATTGCGATCATCTATTTCACGAAGCAATCGAGCCCATTCTGAAGCGGATTCCCTTGAACATTTATCTTGATCGAGTTCGTCAAACTTTGACCTGATCATAGCTAAAGTAAGTTCCATTAGAATGTCCCTATGAAGTTGCCGTTCTCGTCGAACTGGTAATGAATCTTGGGACCTCCAGTTTCAGGACGTACTATGCGTACGCGTCCCTGTTGGTCAAGAGTTTCCAGCCAGGTACGGCTATTGCCTGTCGCAGGATCCCATTCCCGAACCAATCGCGTACCTTGCATCGTGCCAGGAGTTCGCGCCGGGGTAACATTACCGAAGTAACGGAAGCGACCGTTCTCGAGTTCTTTGAATCCAGCGGCACCGTATTTTTCAGCTTGTCGAAGATGTTCGGTAAGCTTTGCGGCATTTGCCGCATTATGTCCTGCGCCTAACGGTGCTCCCTTTGGGGCAGGGAATCCAGGCTCACCACAATTGTTATGAACTAGTACTCCCAAGTGCGAGACCAAATACACATGGTCGAATTGGACTTCAAGGTTCATCACCTGATCGCGACTAGCGGATTCGCTGACAGAAAGTACAGCAAGTTGCGAGTCTAAGCCCTGTAAAAACTCCCCTTTCGAGAGTTGATCTGCCCTAACGAATTCCTGTTTCGTCGCTGACCAGAAAGGGTGATTTGCTGTACATCTGATTGGTTCCTCCAATCCCGCAACCTGAATTTCGACCAAGTCATTCGAATGGTGAACGAACTTACCCGTGACAATCTGGCCGTTGCTACTAGAGATTTCTGGACACGCGTCAATGCTGATCAATTCTGCGACTCCAGAGACTCCCAGTTCCTGAAGGTCGAGAGTCACTTGCCGTTTGACTTCTAGTTGGTGCTCTTCGATCCAGCTCTCTGGTCTGAGCAGTTGGATATCGACATATTCGTTGTTGCTCTTTTGCAACCGAAGGTGAATGTGACGCCACTCTTGATTATCGACTTCGGATTGAAACTCATCCTTGCCGAGAGGATTGGTCCCTAACACGCGATCCCCGATCGCTACGTCACGAATAGGACGTAGCACGGGTTCGTTAGTGAGGCTGCCAACACTACGGATTGACGAATCGGGGGCAACAGAATGTCCGTACCAATCTGAATTCGTCCCGATGAGACCGGCTGCAACAAAACAAATCGCCATCCAAATCCGTGCGAGATGCAACCGGAAAGATCCAGTGGTTGAATCGATTGGTTGAGCTTCAACTTGTGGAGCAGTCGTTCGTTGTCTGGCTTGACTTTCAGGAGTAATTGCATCTTCGACGTAGATCGTGGTCACGGAAGCTTCATTTCTCTCGGTTTGCGAGGCATCGATGCTTGTTCTCATCGATGAGCAATTTTCGGACGGATGATTACGTTTGAATTCTGTTTCTGTCTTGGGCTTATCGTGCATATCCCCCTGAGTTTCGTCGTAAAGATCTTCGCTAAGCAACGCTAGATCATGTAGTTCTATGTCGCAAGCAAGAGTCGCCCCCTTCTTTCGACGTTTTCCACGTATTACCTGAGCACCAGCGATTCCTACCAAAGCAATGGCAGAAGCGACGAGAACTTCGCTAACCTCCCATTCATCTCCATAAATGCCTGGGTTGACACCGGCCAAAAACATTTGAGTAGGTGGTGATTCTTGGTTTTCGTCCGGCGCTAGCCAAACCAAGGTATCTCCGACGAAGCACGCCCCGTTATTCGGATTGTTGGGTCCATTCGGTCCGTTGGGGCCATTCGGTCCGTTGGGGCCATTCGGTCCGTTGGGGCCATTCGGTCCGTTGGGTCCGTTGGGTCCGTTGGGGCCACCAGAGCCGTTGGGACCACCAGATCCTCCAGGACCACCAGATCCTCGAGGACCACCAGATCCTCGAGGACCGCCAGGACCACCAGATCCTCCAGGACCGCCGGGGCCTCCAAATCCTCCAGGACCACCAGATCCTCCAGAACCGCCGGGGCCACCAAATCCTCCAGGACCACCAAATCCTCCAGGACCGCCAAATCCTCCAGGACCACCAAATCCTCCAGGACCGCCAGATCCTCCAGGACCACCAGATCCTCCAGGACCGCCAGATCCTCCAGGACCTCCAGATCCTCCAGGACCTCCAGGACCTCCAGAACCGCCGGGGCCACCAGATCCTCCTGGACCACCGTTGGGACCTCGAGGAGTGACTCGCACAAATCCAACGGCGCAACCAGCTCGAACGGTGAACTGTGCCGCATTCTGAGATGTCGCGATATCGTAAGCGTTAAGAACAAGTCCTACGAACAAGAATAGCCCAGCAATTCCGCCAGTAGATGTGACGGAAACTACGCCGAAAGCGCCTCCAAACGCAGCGCCGTATAGCGCACCCTGAGCTGCACCTGCTACAGGATCGCCACCGCCAGCAGCAGCGTCAAGGTAACCACACACAAGTCCTTCGATTGCCCCAATGGTTGCCCCGACAATAAACGCGGAAAGAGCTGCATATGAAAGCAAGGAGACCTCGCCGCTGGGATCAACGCCGTTTAGAGGTGTATTGAACACGTACCGATAAAGATTGGTATCCCCTCCCCCGAATTGCAACGGATCTTGACCGAGAAATCTACCTTGGACCGGATCATAAAAACGTGCCCGATAATAGTAGAGTCCTGTTGACGACTCGTACTCTCGCCCGGTGAATCTGTATCGACTGGACTCGCTCGGATTTGTTTCGCGAACAACTTCGCCAAAACTGTTGTAATCGATATGGTTGATCAGTACTCCGTTTGCATCGAGCACATCGCGAACACTGCCAAGCCGGTCTGTTAGCTGCCAAGTGACTCCTTCACTTTGCTGATACTTCGCAAGAATTTGGTCAATCGCGTTTCCGTAGAGATATCGGGAAACAATATTGCCCGTGCTATCTAAATCGGCCCAAACGTGTTCTCCGTTGTAAACGAAGTGCACTGAAGTGGCGGCGCCTGGCCCCTCGCCATCGCTATCCTCGATACGTCCAATGCGTCGATCAAAAATATCGTAAACATATGTTACCGTGTAAATGGCTCGCTGGCTGGAGTCTTTAATGATTACCGACGTCATCCGATTGCGATGGTCATACTCATAGTGCGAAACATTTCCCGTGCTCCGCTCCGTTTTTGTTACGAGATTGCCTTCGCGATCGTAGATGTAGTCGTATTTGCCGTCAGCCAATATCTGATTGCTCGCACCGACGGTGATACCTCCACCAACGCGGTTTCCGTTTGCATCATAGGTATAACTCTCGTCTCCGAAGACCGAATGATCCGCACCAACCAACTGAGCGTTTGCGTCGTAGGTATATGTTGATCGATTCGCGTTATTCGACTCCGCGATCAATCGATCTAGCGAATCGTAGTCATACTCGTGCGAAGCGACGATCGTATCAAGGGCGTTTAAGTGGGTGATATCGGACAGTCGTCCAAATGCGTCGTATGAGTATCTTGATTGAGAAGCGACTGCGGTGCCTGCTGGAGAAGAGAATCGCTTTATTGCATTAATCGCACCATTGTCACCATATGAATACTCAACTCGTGCCCCCATAGTGCCATTCGTTCGCCACGTTTGCGTTGCGATCTGATCACGCACGTTGTAACTCTGTGTAAGGCTTCCGCCCGCAGTATCGCTAATCGTAGCAATGTTGCCGACGGCATCGTACTGATAAGTCAACTTCAACGGATTCGGAAGCGAGCGACTCCCCCCTTCCACTTCCACAATTCGATCCGTTGCGTCTCGATTAAACCGGTACTGACTAAAGGCATCCTGTCCGCCGATCGTGTTGCCTTCGACATCATACTCGAACGATATAGAATGTATGACCCTATCAACGTCCAACCAACTTTCGTTTTCTAGTTGATCAAGTTTGGTGTAGGCAAACCTTCTCGTTCGACCGTTTCGATCTATTGATTCGACAACGTTGCCAACGGCGTCATAGCGGTATTGACGGTTACTATTGATCGGATCAGCGTGATTTACGAGTCGATCCAAAGAGTCATATTGAAACTGGTTCTTGTTTCCAAGTGGGTCCAGAATTTCAGTTGTGTTGCCAACGGCGTCATACGAATATCGAGTAATCTCTCCTTTAGGGTCAACTGATGTAACAAGCCGGTTTAGCTTGTCATGAGACCTGAGTACTTTCGAACCGATCGGGTCCGTTGTTTCAACCAAGTTACCTACGGAGTCGTACTTAAACGTTGCTGTACCACCGCTCGCGATCTGAGTTTGGATAAGTCGATTCAATCCATCGAATTGATTTGTCGAGTTGCCTGTTAGTGGATCTGTTAGGCCAACTAGATTCCCATTAGCGTCGTAAGAATTTCGTGTCGTAAGACCAGACGGATCTGTCGATGAGCTAAGTCGGTTCAAACTATCATAGACATACGCAGTTGCACGCCCAAGCGAGTCGATTTCGCGTGTGACGTTTCCGACCGGGTCGTATTCGAAGGAGCTTTGATTGCCAAGTGCGTCAATCGCAACCACCAAGCGAGAAAGTTCATCGAAACGATACTGGTTCTTGTTACCCAGCGGATCAATGTATTCCGTCAAGTTGCCGATCGCGTCGTATTTGTAGTGCGTTGTGCCACCAACGGGATTCGTCGCCGATATCAATCGGTTCAAGCCATCGTAGGCATAGGTTGTGATTCTACCGAGCGGGTCCGTGTGCTGAACGACGTTGCCTTCAGCGTCACGAACATATACGTTTATCCCTCCTAAAGCGTCTCTAGTTGAGATCAAACGTCCGACCGAATCGTAGTCGTAGGAAGTTACGCGTCCAAGTTGGTCAGTAACCGACTGCTGATAGCCTGCTGGGTCATACAAAAACCTAGACTCTCCACCAAGTGCGTCGATTTGTTTTGTTACGCGTCCAGCATAGTCATAGTCAAATTTTGTTTCACGAGCTAGCGAATCCACGATGGACGTAACATTGCCGACCGAGTCATACCCATATTGGGTTAAGCCTCCGAGAGGGTCGGTTATCGTAGCTATTTGACCACTTCTGCGATAGGTGTATCGAGTAGCAAATCCTCGTGGATCCGAGAGACTTGCTAACTGGCCAGCCGCGTCATAATCGTATGTAGTTTGACCGCCGAAGGCATCGATCGACTTCGTTCGGTAGTTTCGCGCGTCATACTCATAACGAGTTGTGTTGCCATTTGCGTCCGTATGTGAAACGATATTACCATTCTGATCGTACGCGTATGAGACTGTAATTCCTTGTTGTGTCGTCGATACGAGCTTACCTTTGGGGTCGTACGCAAACGTCGATCTGCTTCCATTCGGATCAATTCGAGCTGTCATACGACCGACGGCATCGTATTCATATCTTGTAACGCCCCCTTCTGCATCGATTGCTTTGGTGCGTCTTCCGGCAGCATCGTATTCGAACGTAGTTGATCGCCCCAGTCGATCGACAAGTTTCTTTACTCGCGGCCCCTCATATTCATACGAGACTGTTTTACCAGCTTGATCCGTCGTAGAAAGCAAGCGACCAATGTTGTCGTATAAGTACTTGGTAACTTTGCCGCGCTCGTCTGTGAATTGTGTAGTGTTCCCTCTCGAGTCGTATCGAAACGACACGCTACTCCCGTCAGGATTGATCACCCTTGTTGGTAATCCACGAGAATCGGCATATTCAAAACGAGTAGCCAGACCCTTGGGATCAGTACGGCTTTGTAGCCTTCCTGAATTGTCATATGTGAATTGCAAAACACTGCCCGCTTCATCTGTCTGGCGAATCAGGTTTCCCTTTGAATCGTAATCATAGGTGATTTTCCTACCAAGTTGATCCGTAACGGTTTGTACAAGACTATTACGGTATGTGTAGGAAATGGTCTGACCGAGAGCATCGGTCGACTTGACGACATTTCCCGAGTTATCATAAGAAAAGGTCGTTTTGATCCCCTTAGCATCTGTCACTTGGATTGGATTGTTGTTGGCGTCATAGGAAGCGAGAATGACATTGCCAAGCGAGTCCGTTTCACTTAAGACATTCCCTTTGGCATCGTAGGACATGCGAGTAGCGTTCCCGAGAGCGTCGCGAACAACTGCTTCGTTTCGATCAGAATCGAAGCTCCGACTATCAACTCGATTACCCAGGGCATCCAGAACGCCAATGAACCTATTCTGCGAATCGAACTCGGCTTTGAGAAACCGCACGTTTTGAGAATCGAAAAGCTCACTTAGGAAGTGCTTTGGAGTTGCTAGATACGTTAGCGTTGACTTAAGCCCAATTTCATTCGTGATACCTATTAAGTCCCCTGCTACATCGTATTCATAAACGATCTTCTTGCCATCCGGATCGACAACTTCTTTGATCCGGCCGCGATGGTCGCGAACGAACTGAATCTCAGTGCCCGACGAGTGCTTGATACCATTCTCAGTGAAGGTAACCGTCTGGCTGTTTCGATCTGTGATTTTCTCCAGGCCGCTGGCTTCGTCGTAACGATACTTGGTGCCATCCTTGGTTGTCAGCGTGTACTTGGCTGGGTTGATACCTCCGACCAGTGCACCCAGGATGCCGCCTCTCGAAACGGAAGTCTCGTCAATGGTCAATGTGTCATACACACCTGGATCGGGAACGAACGATGGTGTGTAGAAGCAACCAAAGGAACAGCCGATCAGGAAAGCGGCACCGCTGGCATAGGTTTCTTTGTACGTGAAGCCGACGCGTTGACCGGATGGATTGGTGAGATAAACCTTGGTCTTGTCTGGCACGAAGGTCCTCTCGCCGTTTCCGAACGCTCCGCTGGCACCGATCGCTGCCACCTCGAGAATGCGAGCGTCCTGAACTCCCAGCGACCAACCGTAGCCAAAGTCCCCTTCGCGTCCGGCTTGACGCGTGTCGTACGTACGCGTTACCTGAATAGGAATACCTGCCAATGGAATAGAAAGATCGGTGAAGTCCAAATTGAACTGCCCGAGTTTTACATTGCCCTCCACGTTGACAATCGTGGCTGCGACGTAGCCTGAGCCATTTACATCGAAGGCAGCTACGAGAATGACGTAGGAATCATTGTCCAGCTTGGTGGGGTCGAACTTGGCGATCTCGGCATTGATAACTTCGTTCGTACCTTGCGCAATCTGCACCAGATCGGGATCGGAAAGATCAATCGAATTCACGTCGATCAGATCAAGCCGAGCATAGTAAGTTCGCCAGTACCAGAGATGGTTTTCGGGATCGTCGATCGTCCCTACGATTGGAACGATGTTGGTTACGGAAGCACCGATTTCCGGGCTGGTGATCGAAACCAACGGAGCCTTGGTATCGCCGGGAGCGGGACCAGGGTTCGGCGGCAATGTTGGATCGTTGGTCGGTGGTTGTTGTTCTGAACCGCTGTTCACGACTTTGATCGAGCCAAGTTTCTCACCAAGGTTGCCGGATCGGTCGGTCGCTCGCCCACGCAAGACAATGGTACCGAGAACTGTCGTGGGGACTGTCGCTTCGCCCGCAGCATTCAGCGGAACGGAAACACCGTCGACGTCAAGCGTTAGACCGTCGATGCCGACATTGTCGGTGGCCAAGACTCGAACAACGACACTAGAACCGATATCAACATTGGCTTCGTTGGTAGAGACGGAGTTTCCAGCTCGAATCTGTAGTAGGACTTGGGGAGCTTCGGTGTCCGCAGAAACGGTTAACGTGTAATCCTGTTTGACTTCCGCACCGCGGGAATCGCGGACCAATACAGACATTGGAACTTGAACGGGTCCATTCTTGGCGAAATCGCTTGGCACATCCCAAGTGATTCGGCCTTGCCCGTCCATCAGGCTTCCGGGCCCACCATCTAGGTAGACATAGGTCAATACATCGCCATCGGGATCGTTGGCATAGATTGCATATCGATAGGTTTCGCCTGCTTCGATTCGTGTTGGAGGGTTCGAGCTGATGACGGGTGGTCGATTGTCGCGAACGCTCACCGCGAAGCCTTGCGTCGAGATAGCACCACGAGCGTCTCGGGCCTCAACGACAACGTTTTCGACGGCAGCAGATGTCGGAGTCCAAGTCACAACGCCGGTGGTCGCGTTGATTGTCATGTCGACCGGTTTTGTAACCAAGCTAAACGAGACTGCATCATTGTCTGGGTCGGTTGCCGTGACCGTATAGCTGTAGGTAGCTCCTGTCGTGATAGAAAAGCCTGGGAATGAATTGATGACCGGTGGGCGATTCCGATTGGTTGAGCCTTGGACAACGATGTCATAAGTCTGAAGGACTTTTGCACCGTCGATATCGGAAACTTCTACAACGACTCGCCGTGTTTGCCCTTCGTCAGCCGCGACTGGCGTCCAGCGAATGAGTCCAGTATCCGAGATGGTCATTCCAGTTGGAGCGGCGATTATTTTAAATTGCACAGACTCACCGTCTGGATCGATCCCGCGTACCCCGTAGAGATAAAGTTCCCCTACATAGGCTTGCGTGATCGGATTCGAAAGGATGAGTGGAGGTGTATTGACACACGCAAGATCAATCGCAAAGCTCTGCTCTGAAAAAGCACCTAACGTGTCTGTCGCTCGGATAGTGACCGTATTGATGCCCATTTGGTCATCGCGAGGCGTCCAGCGAACACGTCCGTCATTAGAGCCGATCGACATTCCGATGGGCCCGCGAACAAGCGACCAAACCACTTCGTCACCCTGAGCATCGTCTGCTACAGCATCATACGAGTAAAGTCGATCTTCGCGGCCAGCCAATTTCGGATTCGAGACGATGGTTGGTCGCGTGTTTTCCAATTGAGACGCAACGCGAATCTGGAATTTTTGGGTTGCGGTGCCACCTTGGCCGTCGGCGACCACAACTTCGATATCCTGCGGATCTGCGAGGAGCGTATCAGTTGACCACTGGATCAATCCGTGCGCGGAGATCGTCATACCGGTTGGTTTTTTGGCCAGCGAATACAGGAGCGGATTTCCATCTAGGTCCTCAGCAATCACTTGATGAGCGTACGGAACTCCTGGATAAGTGATGGTGCGAGGTTTTGAAAGAATTGAGGGCCTACGATTTGGTGCTGTTGCAAGCACCGTAACGTCCAAGGAGTGAATTGCGACACCACCGCGACCATCGTTTGCCTCGAAGCTAATAGTTCGCTTACCTGCTGCAACATCAGCGGAATTTGGGGTCCATTCAAAGCGATATTGCTTCGGGCCTGGCTGTCCATTTGGAAGCGTAGTCGAAGATTCGGTCAGTGAACCGACCGATCCAGAGCTGAGTTGAATGTTGACAAAATCGCCATCAGCATCTTGAAGTATCAGGTCGAAACCTACGGAACGGCCTAAAACAGCTTGCGTTGGTATCGTAGAAATGAACGCTGGGGATGAGTTCGGTTTCTGAACACGAATCCTGATCACTTGGCTGTCGAACCTGCCATTCCCGTCTGTAACTCCTACTGCTAGGTTTTGTTCGCCGATTTGATCGAGACTCGGTTGCCATGACAGAATCCCACTTGTCGCATGTACTCCAACACCTTCGAACGGTGCCAAAAGTGAATAGATCGACGCTCCAGGCCTAGCATTAAGCGACTCCAGCTGGTAATTGAATTTCCGCCCCGCTTGGATCTCTAATAATGGAATGTCCAACAATTGCAGCGGCAGAACTGATGTTGAGATTGGTTGGAGAAGAAAATCCAAATCGGATTTAGTTTCATTTACAACTAGCTCCGTCTGATAGCCTTGAAACGGAAGAAGCGGGAAAGATTGTGCATAGCCGAGCTTACCATTGGAACGGACAGAATACGTGCCAGGGCTTAGTCCGACGATCTGGTACGCACCGGTGGGATCCGTTGTTGTGAATGTTTCCCCTGCGTCGCGCCGAGCATTGTTGTTTCCGTCCAGATAGACAACGACACCTCCTAAAGGAACAGTGGACGGAGGCGTTTCTCGCACAAACCCTTTGAGTACTCCTGTTCCCTGTCGAATATTTAGCTCAAGCAACTGAATGTCACTACCACCTCGGCCATCGGATGCTCTAACTTGGACTGTAGTTGTACCTGGAACTGGGGAATTCCATGAGACTATTCCAGAGTTTGGATCAATCGATATTCCTTGAACTTGGTTTACAAGACTGTAAGAAATATCGTCATCGTCTGGGTCAACAGCTTGTACCTGGTAAAGATAGTTGTTGTTCAAAATGACTGGAATGGACGCAATCACGGTTTGATCGTTTGCATTGATGAACTGCAAGTCAAATCGAAGAGGTCGATTGGAATCAAATGAGACGTCAAAGCTAACTGTTTGCCCCGGTAAAGCACCTGCCTTAGTGCCAGAGAGATTCTGGAAGCCGATGCCTGGAATCGAAGCCCGTACGTCAATGGGTATGTCTCGAACAATAGAGTCACTTAATACGTCTACGAAAACCTCCGTGAAAACCGTGGCTGCCGCTGCCGAATCTCGTAAGAAGTTCAGATCCCAGGTAATGCCGTCGGCCTGCCACGCAAGATCGACATACTCGGTCTTTATGTTTGCGATATCTCCACCACCCACCGACTCCGAGCCAACGAACCGTCCTCCAGAAGTTGATGTCGATCCTCCACTTCCATTGCTAGAGTAGGCCGTTCCGTCGGCAGCAACGCCGAATACGGCAGAGTCTGAAGTATCCTTGAGATTGGCATTAGCTATGAGACTGAAGTTGATGTTTTGAGACAACAACAATTGACGTGTAGAGGCGAAGGTAAGACTCGATGATACAGTTGTACGCTCTTCATCTGTAACCAAGACAACGCAGCGAACAGTACCGGGACGGAACTGGAAACTCCTCAAGGCGAAATCGATTCCGAGATATCCGTCTTCCGCGCCACCTTGCCCAGTCGAGAGCAAACCAGTTGCCGTTCTGAAACTTGCGGCTGTCATAAGAGCGTCGGCCCCCGATCGAAGCACTCGACCACTCGACGTGAAGCCTACTAAACCAAATCGATTGTTCGTCAACCCTGCTGCGGAAAGGGAAGAGTCCATAGACTGAATGATGTTGCCAAGCCACGCTTGCTCACCAGCCATAGAGCCTGACTCGTCAACAATGAAAATAATATCTGCCGAGCCCAGATCAGTTCCGGAATCGGGCACAACCATGGAAACCGACTGTGTGGTTCTAGCTTCCGTCGTGTTCAAAATGATCTCGGAAGGGGTGACATTACCCCGTGCAACATTTGAAGTTCCCGCAATATCGAACTGTGAACTTGGACTTGAAACGATGAGAGGCGGATGATTATTCGGATCCGGGTGGACGCAGATAATGAATTCCTGAAAAGCGAGACCGCCTCGTCCGTCGGACACCTCGACTTTCACTTGATGATCGCCGATTTGTTCGTGCGTTGGCGACCAACGAATTAATCCCGAAACGGGATTGATAGACATTCCAGAAGGATTGGTCGTTAGAGAATAGTTCAGAACATCATCGTCAGGATCTACGGCATCGACGTCGTACAAATAGTCTCGAGGATCTCCGATGCTGTTCGGGAAAACTTCGACGCTAAATAGATCGAAGCCAGGCGACCATCCAAGATTGTCGACACCTTCAATTCGAATTGCTCGGACTGGGTGCTTGAAGTTGATAGATGCCAAATCTAATCCTTGACGGCCCAATTGGCGAACTTGTCCAAGCAGCACAAAATCATTGATTCCATCGCTCACATATACATTTGCCCGCTCACCCGCAGAATCGGAAGGATCTGTACTACGAATGTAGATGTCGTCGCCTGGGCCATCGATAACTACTTCGTCCACAAAGCCCAAAGTAACGTACGAATCTCTGGGTATTGCTAACCAATCGACACCAAGATTCTGTGTTGTATACGGGGCGATCCCAGGCGATCCGATAGCCACATTCGGATTCACGCTCTCCACAAGTCCGATCACTCTATTGGGATTAACGTTTCCTCCATAAGGTTCGGCGATTCCGCTAGAACCAGCCGCAAAGTAACCCAGAACGACGTCTGCGAAACCGTCCCCTGGAACACTTGTCGAAACCGTTGCTGATACAACTGGTCGACTTGTTATCACCGGTGGACGATTGGGCGGTGCGGCGATTAATGAGACGGGGTATGTCTGGTTTGCTTTGCCACCACGTCCATCATCAACTTGCACGACCACTTTGTGATTGCCAATCTGAGCCACTGTCGGCGTCCAAGTAATCTTGCCAGTGGTTTCTGCAATGGCCATTCCAGCTGGCGATTCGGTCAGTCGATACATGAGCGTATCGTTGTCTGCATCGATAGCGATGACTGGATAAACGTATTGTTTGCCAGACAGTGCCTCGATATCAGGTATTGATGTGATCTCAGGCGGTGTGTTCTGTTTTCCATAGAATACAAGCTCGTAGTCGAATCGAATGCTTTTGGGGTTATGAAATGCTATCGAGGGTGACCCGGTTGTGGCTCCCGGCGCTAAGGTACCGCTCGGAACATGTTGCGAATAGTCAACGTATGGAATCCCATCTGGGGTCAGGCCGTCAAAGCCAACGATAGATACAGTTGGGTCGCTAATGTTCTTCACACCTACAATTAATGGCACATCACTCACAAAGGTACCATCGTTTCTTGTCGCCAAGTTGACCAGAAGTTCCTTCGATCCATCATTGAAGGAAGTCCTTGAGTACAGTCCGGTATAAGCCGATGTTAGGTCAACGTAGTTTCGGAAATCCATGCTGCCAGGTTGCTTGATCAAACCCTCTATGGTTAGTTCTGCAGTCACTGTTTGCCCAATGTCATCCGTCGCTTCAAAGACAAAGCGATTTATGCCGGGGCCAACAAATTCTGATTGGAAGAAGCTTGCGCCATTGTCGAGCACATCAACTGGCTTGCCATTGACAGTTACGTATGAAATGCGATTCCTAATATTTGGAGCAGAATTGCCAAACGCTTCTGCAATGCCAGAAAGCAGAACTCGTTCGCCTACGCCTGCGGAATGCACTGGTGCCGAAACAACGATCGCAGGTGGTTGTGGAACTTCGTCTAGCTCGGAAATTCCCGACGGTGAGAACGTAACGTGTTCCCATTGTCCTACTGCGGCTGTATCGCTTGCCAAACCCAACTGCTCGGTTTTGAGAACAGTACCATCCCAGAATAAGCGATACAGTCCCGAACCTCCGTGGAACTCTTGCGTCAAAAGTATGTCGCCAACCATGGACTTGAACGAAGCTGCCGGAGCACCGAGGATCCTACCGGTTCCGAAGTTGACTCCAAAAAAGTTCTCCCCTGGTGGTACAAGTTCGATATCTTCGATGTTCACGCCCAATGAATACGAAGACACCGCTCCAGTTGCATCGATTGCGTAAAGCAGACCCTGATCTTCTGCGCCAGCAATAATCTTTCCAGCTAGGGGGCCAAAGCGATCCGGAAGATTGGGGACCGTTACAACTCCCTCGAGGTGCGTTCCGATCCTAGCGAGAAGTGTTGGCACAGCCGCCGAATTGATGCGCCAAACTTCGCCGGAAGTAGTTGCGGCAATAAGGTCTCCGCCAAAGTCGCCGGTTCTGTCTACGTAAAGCGAACCACGCATTAAACCATTACCGTTACCAGGTAGACTTATCCAAGGATTATCAACGATTAATCCATCGCCGCCAATCTTAAGAATCTCACCATCGATGCCATTGCCTGAGAACATGTCGCCTGCGGTAAACCCGCCTACGTTGCCTGGCCTGACCGTCGCAATCTTGACTTCGTCACCGAGACCGCTGACGTTTGAAAATGGGGTGTGATTGCCGTCTTTGTCAATTCGTTCAAACGAAATGGGATTGCCAGACGAGTAATTGACCGATATGACCACTGAATTGGTTGGCGCATGGTAGTCGATGCCGATTGGCGAATTGAAAGGTGTGGATATAGGGATAAATCGAATAGACTGAGGTGTCGAGTTTGCGGTTCCATTGCCATTGCCATTGCCATTCCCATTCCCAATTCCAATCCCACTGTTGTTTGTCCCCGTTGTTTTCCCAACATTTGGAAGCAAATTGGCGCCTATCGTGGCTTGCGGCCCCTCCGTTGCGGTCGATGTTGCGGTCGGTGTTGCGGTAGGCGAACGTCGTTGCGATTGAGAAGAAGCCCCACCGGCTGGAACTGCCGCGAGATTACTGGTAGCAATGCGGAAATCAGTGAGCACAACTTGCGATGTGGTATCCTTATCCTCATTTACCAGTCGAGCAACCAATTTTGCTTTCGTCCCAGGAGCGATCCCACCCAACCCGACTGTTATCGTTCCGTTCTCAATTCTTATGCCCGATGCGATTGCGTTTGGCAGTCCTTCTGTCGCGTTGAAAATGGAAGCACGTTCGCTTTCGATACTCTGCACGAGCGAATTGCCAAACTCATCCAATAGCGATATCTCAAACGCATCGCGAATGAATCCACTGGCGGTCTCGTCGAATACTAAACCGTCATACGAAAGACTGACTGCAGAGGAGTTGGCCGGAACTACAAAATCTTTCGACAACCCAACCTCAAACGAGTTACCCTCTCTTAGCACCGCCGAACAAGACTGAGACGTTACGCTTCCCTTCGAATCGCTTGGTCCGCCGTTCTCGAATACTGTCCAACCGGTTAGGTTGGCGTCAAACGCGCAGGTCGCGCTAACGCTGATGGTAAAATTCTTCGTGTCCGAAAGTGCAGGACTGCCATTGTCGGTCGCTCGGATCGAAATAGGGTAGTCACCGCTAGTTGCGCCCGCAGGTACTGCCCATGAGAACGCACCCGTTGCAGAGTTGATCGTTGCCCCGCTCGGCGCGCCAGCCAACAAGCTATAAGTCAACGTGTTGGCAGGAAGATCCGGATCGCTCGCGGATGCTGTAAACGAAACGGTTTGCCCTACAAGCACTTGCCGATTTGGGATGGTCTGCAGCACCGGTGGCCGATTGACTTCTAGTACTGTGACCGTGAAGGCTTCGGTGTCAAAAGCGCCTTCGAGATCGGTCGCTCGAATGATAACTTCAAAGTTGCCTGGCCCTTGGGCTTCGGTTGGAGTCCAACGGAACCGGCCTGTTGTTGGGTCAATGGTCGCTCCGATCGGTGCGATGTCCAACGAGTAGCTTAACGCGTCATTGGGTAAATCCGCGTCCATCGCGAGCGTTTGGATCGATAGCTCGGTTTCTTCATTCATGAATTGATTTGGTATCGCCGTGATGACAGGCTCGGCATTGCCATCGTAGGGTTGACCGATTGTCATATCGATCATGACGTCGTCGTAGCCACGGTCTCCTACTCCAATCCAAGATGATGGAGAAAAATGTTCTTCCCAGCCAATGCGCACCTTGGAGGTTCCGGTCTCACGAACCCTAAGGTGTTTGTCTCCGTCACCATTGTCGCTGGTTTCCTGGAGCACATAGACACCCAGGGTGGTACCCGCAGGGAAAGTTGCATCGCTGGCAGTACGAAATACGGATTGCCGTGAATAGAGGACTCGGCGGTTGGCTAACGCAAACACTTCGGTCGAGTAGTTTGGTGAGCTAGGCAAAACTCCATTGACCGCTCCGTTGGGACCATCAACGACAAATAGTCCCATTTCATTGAACTCTTCGCGACCAATGGTCAGTTGCGTCGAGAGTGCGACGATTTGATCGCGGGTTCCGGGAAGTCCTCCCATGACGATACTTACGAAGCCAGCTGGAGCAGTTTCGGCTTCGCCATCGATTCGTTGGCTGGCGTTGTCCGATGTTCGATCGCTACGATTCAGCTCGTTGATAACGATCAAAGCGTCCAGCGGACTCATACTTCGGTCGCCATTGGTGTCCAGGTAGGAGTCGAGCCGATTTTGTCTTGCACCGAGGTCGCTGGAAGCACCTCGAGAATTAAGTGCATTGATGACGACAAGTGCGTCGAGAGGCGACACGAACATATCGTTGTTGACATCCAACGGACGAGCAGGATTTCGCCAGTCCGAGTTCATCATCAACCGCTGCTCTAGTCGTTCGAACATTCGTTGTCGAAAGAGATTCCGAGCGTTAGATCGTTGGCGACTAGTATTCGAAATGGCGTTGCGCGACATGATAGGATGAAGTGCTCCGGCGAAGGGGGCTAAACATCTAGCTGGAAATCGTCAAAATTAGTCTAATCCAAATCAGGGGGCAACAGGTTGGACATCGCGATGCGCCTTATTTTAGCTAAAATGCCGAGGTATGATTCCTCGCCGCTAGTCCAACACTGTCAAGCGAGCAAGCCAGCGTGGAGCGCAGAGCGTATTGCAATTTCAGCAATGACGAACAACCGAACTTGATCGAAATATTCAAAGCGATGGCTGAGTTGGACATCGAGGCCACCGTCGACTTGATGGTCGTTTCCCCATGCTTGTCCGCTCGGTACCCCGAAGTTCCTCGGTACTCCGAGGACACGAACCGTTAGGGGCCAGGCACGAATCGAACCTTTCGATCGACCAGATACAAGTTGGGAAAGAGAATCCGAGTCCTGGTTGAGCACTGACAAGTGGAACTTGTATTTATCCCGGTTTAGGATCAATTGTCACTGAATTTATGGGAATTGTCCCTGATTTGCAATTTAATTATCCCTGATTCCATTCAGCTATCTCGGTTTCGATACCCCCATTGAAGGGATTACGGCTCGATGGCCAACGTCGTTCGTCGGATTTCAAATCTGGCAGTCCAAATCAATCAAGAATTCGCGCCCTTTCTCGCAATAATTCGAGCCTTCTAACACCGTTGGCTTAAACTGAACTGATTGCCTAATGGTCGTGCATTACTTCATGCTTGTTCAAACGAGGAACCGCAGATGGAAATTTTTATGGGAATTGCTGCAGGTTTTGTCGCGTGGTTTGTCATTCGATACTTCGTTGCAGGCTTCTATATAATCGATCAAAATCAACGAGCTTTAATCACCACGTTTGGGAGAGCGGATCGACTGGGTGAAGCTACGACCTTGGCTTTACCGCTCGCTGAAGCCTTGGCCCCGGATGAGCAAGAGCGCTACTGTTATCCGCAGGTACGCGTCGTGCAGCCCGGCTTCTACTGGAAATGGCCTTGGCAGCAAGTGCATCGCGTATCCATCGCGACAGCAACCATGAATATGGCGTACGATCCCGATCAACCACAAGCCAACAAGGGCGGAACCATCTTGGATGCAGTCACCAAAGATCAACTTAATATTGGACTCGATGGTCAGATTCGGTATGGGGTTTCGGAAGCCAATCTTTATGCTTACCTGTTTGGCGTTAAAAGCCCGATCTCGCATGTGATGGGTTATTTTGTGTCTGTGCTACGCGAAAGAATCGCGAACTTCGAAGCCCCTCCGATTCCTCAGGTGATGGTCGCAGGTGACACTCAGGCGGACGCCAGCGTTAACTTTGGTGTCTCAATCAATGACTTACGAAAGAACTTGCGCGACCTCAACGAACATATGGATCGCGAGTGCCATTCTTCTGCAGCCAGGTATGGAATGGTACTCGACGCATCGCTCATAACAGGAATCGATCCGCCTCCCGAGGTTGAATCGGCCTTGGCTGCCATTAACACAGCACACAACCAAGTATCGTCCGATATAAGTTTAGCGCAAGCTGCCGCAGATCAAAAAATCGTTCAGTCCAAGCGGGCGGTAGAAATTGAAACTTTGAAAGCTCAGGCGGAGATCGAGCCATTGGAGAGAATGGCGACGCAGCTTGAGTCATTAAAACAGAGTGGTTCCGGCGTACTCAAGGCATACGTGAGAAACGTCAGGATGTCGCTATTCGGTCGCTCGGAACAAGCTTTTGTGGAGGTGGACTCATGATTGCGTTGGCTGCATTCCTCATTACGTTCGTGTTGTCGTTCTTCATCGTACCTGTCGCATTGGCGATTGGACGCTTATTCGGGGTGTACACCATCGTCCAGGAACGCCGATGTCATGTCTATGTTCTTTTCGGAAAGGTTGTCGAAATTATCGACGAGCCTGGACTTCATTTCTTATGGCCTCTTATGGAATGGAAGGCTCTGGTCGTGAACTGGCTTGGAAAATGCTATGTCCTTGACATGCGATTGGACCAAGTCTACCTGCGAAGTTCCCCAGTGAATTCCGAAGAAGGCGCGCCGATGGGAATTGGGATTTGGTACGAAATGTTTATAAGCGATCCAGTGGCATTCCTTTTCAAAAACATGGATCCTCGCGGCTCGTTGTCGGCCAATGTTGCGAATTCCACCGTCCGTTGCCTCAGTAATTTGCCGCTGGCGCTCATGATGGTCAACCGTCACAGCATGAGCGCAACCGTACGAGAAGAAGTATCGCCTCGATCCGATGAATGGGGCTACCGACTCGGTTCGGTGTACATTCGCAAAGTTCATTTTCGTGATGCCGAAATGATTCGGCAGATTGAAAGCAAGGTTGTAAATCGATTGCGGCAAGTGACGAGTGCCATCAAACAGGATGGTGCCAACCAAGTGAGCATTATTACCAGTACCGCCGATCGCAAAGCTGCTATCGAATTTGCAAAGGCCGCCGCAATTCGGCCCGAACTTGTTGGAAATGCATTGAAGAAGATCTGTGCAGATAAAGAAACGTCCGAAGCAATGTTTACAATCCTAGAAACTCAAAAGCTATTGGACTGCAAAACTAAGTTGACGTTGCTCCCTCAAAAAAGCGGTTTGTTAACCGATTTGTTAGCGGCTCGAGAGCATGCGACATAAGGATCAGGCAGAGATAAGCACATCGGTATGAGTCTTCGAGTGAAACAAACTGAGTGCCGAAGGGCGATAGCCCCGGTTTTCGACGAGTGTCGAGCAATTGGAAAACCGGGGCTATCGCCCAACGGCTAATTGGGTTGAAAAACAGTTGCGGATGTGCTTATTGGCAAGCCCGGCCAGCCCGAAGTTCTTCAGGACTTGTCACATGAATGGCAAGAAATAGAGCCATTTGTTCATCCGCATGGTTACGCGGCTCATGATGTGGATAGGCTTCAACGAATCCGTGTAAATCGCAACGGAGCCCGCTGTTCCCAAATCCAGGCCGCTATTATCCTGCTCGTCGTTCAACAAAATCTTGACTGCGAGGATCCCTGGAGATCCGATTTTCGATGCGGAAGGCAATGTCCCACTGACCGCCCCTTGCCCTTCCCCGGTCGCCTCAAGAATGGAATCAACTTTGCCATGAAATAAGCGGCCCGGATGACTCTTGAACACGAGTTCGACTTCCTGACCAGGCTTGACGTTGACTAAAATCTGCTGTTTGAATGGCGCGACAATGGAAAGTTCCGACGTATCGATAAACGTACCCGCAGCGGCAGCAGGAGTTGGGACGACAAAAGTCCCTTCGCGAATATTCCAGTTGGTAACAAAACCGTTTGCGGGAGCATGAACGGTACACTGAGTCAAACTAAACTCCGCCGTCTTGAGCTTCTCCTAAGACAACACGATCGCATCCTTGCTACCTGCATAAGCCGCGTTGGCTTGCTCGCGGCTAGCCTCGGTTTGTTTCAACATTGCTTCGGCGGCCGAGTATCTTTCACGAGCGTCGATGAGTTCTTGTTTCGAGATCGTACCCGTCCCTGCCGCCTCGGACATATTCAACGTCGACTTGGCAGCCCTAGCATCGGCTTCTACTTTCGCAATGTTAGCCTCAGCGACTTTGACTCCAGCCGCGAACCGCGCTTCATCACTTCGGGCGACCTGCAATGCGGCCTTGGCCTGATTGACGGTGTATTGATAGGAAGTGGGGTCGATTTCGAATAACACCTCCCCTTTTTTGATCGGAACGTCTCCCTTTGCGTGGCAAGCGTACCGTGCCGTCATTGATTATCTGGGCGGGGAGACTAAAAATGTTAGAGGCGAACCGCAGCCGCCGAAAAACAGCAAGTAGCCGCCTACTACGCATCAAACGCGACGTCCCGACGTTCCTGGTACGCTAAATGCACCGTACAACCAACGCCCTTGATCGCGCATTGCCTTCGGCGGTCAATCGCGATTACTAGCGATCAATGACCCGATAGCAATGAACGGCGATGCAGAAAATATGCCAGAATTTATCGACATTTGCAAAGTGAGTGACATCCCGGTCGGCGAGGCTAGAATGATTTTGGTCAACGAGGTGGCATTCGGTGTATTCAACGTTTCCGGAGTATTCTATGCCATTGATGATGCGTGTCCGCACGCTGGTGCGTCCTTGTCGCATGGCATCGTTGAAGGAGACGTGGTTCGATGCCGAATTCATTATTGGCGATTCTGTGTTCGCAGCGGTACTTACCTGGAGGAAAGGAAGCCTAGCTGCAATGTCCGCAGTTACCCGATTCGAGTCGTCGGCGAGCAAGTTCAAATCGAACTCGACAACAAATCATTGCTTAATTTTCACCCGGAACAAGATCTTAAACCAACGTGATCAACCAAGACCGCAATGCGAGTCTATCATCTCATGAAGAAATTGTTGGCCGCACTTTGTTTCTCTTGGGTGGACCGAAGAAGCCCTGTCGAAGTAACCACTGTTGATGCAACGCACCTATGTCCGAAGTTATAGCCCGAAATCGAAATAGATGGATGAATGGTATCAAACGTGATACTTTGGTACGAGATGCAGTCCGCTTGACACTGCAGCATCAGTTGACTGCTGTACTACATTTTCTGTCCTTGGCGGCAGAGAAATCATGCGATGACGCCGAGTATGTTCACCATCTTCGCGTTTCGGTCCGTAGGATGGGGACTGCGTTACATATTTACCGGCGAGCACTGCCTAAAAAGGAGCTGAGCAGCATTCGGAAGAAGCTCGAAACAATTCGACGTGCCGCTGGCAAAGCTCGCGATTTAGATGTTTTTTTGGAACATGTAATCGGAACGGGCACTGGGTCTTCAAATTCTTTGGCGGCCCAAATCAAACATCAACGTGAGAAAGCACAAAGACCAATCGTAAGGTGTTTTGTGAAAGCAGGCCGAAAGAAGGGTCTGAAAAACCGCCTTTTCAAGTTGCTCGCGAGAATCCAAAAAAACAACGAATCCGCTTCGCGATTGGTTGGTGTCTGGGCTAAAAAACAATTACGTGACGCAATCAAACGATTCTATCACGCCCGTCCAAGCGATATCAATGATCTCCGATCCGTACACTGTTTCCGAATTAGGACAAAAGAACTGCGATATACGATTGAGTTGCTCGATGCTGCGTTTCCAGTGGAACGCACGTGTTCCGTCTTTCCACTTGTCGAGACTCTTCAGCAGCGACTTGGAGACATCAACGATCGAGCCGTGACAATATCGATACTGAATGAGTTGAGCGTTACGACTTCCAAGAGGCGTGATCGAATCAAGCTAAAGCAAAAACAAACTCGTGAAACGAATCGGCTTGAAAAAGCACTGGCCAGCTTTCAAAAATGGTGGACGCATAAGCGACAGGACAAACTATTTAATTCACTTCGTCGGCTTACGAAAATTCCCCATTCCTCTGGGATGGGTTACTGATTCGTTGCAAAGCACATCGGCATGAGTCTTCAAGTGAAACAAACTGTTAGCCGAAGGGCGCTAGCCCCGGTTCTCGACGAATGTCGAGCAATTGGAAAACCGGGGCTATCGCCCAACGGCTAATTGGTCTGAAAAACAGTTGCCGATGTGCTTAGCAAGTCGCAAAGAACGCCATTGCGATTCCTCTGATCGCCACCCGTCTAAGAAAATTTGGCGGGATTGGCGGCACCAAGCGGCCCAAAAAGGGTTTTGGCCGCTGGCTCTGGTCAGCTATTTAGGGGGCACTTACCCTGGTGCCACTTCGGACTTGGTCAGTTGGGTGCAAGATCACCCACTCTCCTCGATCGAGACCTTCACGAATTTCCGTCTCATACCCATTGGACGCACCAATCGCAACAGGAACAAGTTCGGCTCTGGAGTTCCGAACGCGATAGACATGCCAACTTTCCCCATGACGAAAAAGCGCTCCGGAGGCTACCTTCAACGACTCTGGACTCGTTGTGTCAATCACGATGCGTGCCTCTATCCGAAAACCGTCCCCGAGCGATTTCCGAGCCTCCCATGGATCGACAAAGTCAGCAATCACATTGACTCGTTTTTCTTCAACTCCTAAGGCTGACACCTTCAAGAACGCGGCAGGCTCAATCCGCCGTACGATTCCGTTCAAAGTCGAATTACCGCCCCAATGCTCGACAAAGATCTTGGCCCCCGGCTGAATGCGAACGGCTTCCGTCGATAGGATATCTAGGACCATTTCCATGTCTTGAATGTTGCCAACCTCAAGGAGTGGCGTTCCTGCATTGACGACCCCCGCATCTTCGTGAAAAACTCTCAAAACACGACCACACGTCGGCGCAACGATTGTCATTGCTGCCGTTTGATCACTTATCGTTTGGTCGGTCGATTGCGTTAAAGCCGCGACAGCCTGCTCAAGCTCGAATGTTCGTACTTTCAAGTTGAACTCAGCTGCCCGAACATTGGCTTTGGCCTGTCCAGCTTCGTGTTCGGCCTGTTCCATCTCAGCCTCCGGAATGGACTTCGAACTAGCTAGTTTCCTAGCTCGTTCAAGAGAATGCTCTGCCAAATCCGCAACTTCGATGGCGCTGGTCAGCACGGCGTTCGCTTGCTCTTTTCCCGCTTCCGCAGCTCGCATTCTCGCTTCGCTTTCCGCTTGAGACCTCGCATCCAGAAGGCTTGGATTGGCGGGAATCATTTTCGCTATCTCAGTCTCAGATTGCACAACGAGATCACCTGGATGTAGCTGCAATCGCAACAGATGGCCAGTCACGGGAGCTGAGATACTATACTTCTCGCGAACGCGTGTTTCTCCGTCGTCATCCACGGTAACCGTCAACGCCCCTTGTTTCACCAGGATGGTATCTACGGATACTGGACGAGGCCAAAAGCCGTATGCGAGTAGGCAAGCGACAATCATAACGACCGCCAAAAGCTGTAGTTTTGACCGAACTTGTTTCATGATACCTTGACTTTCAATACCGAAAGTAGATCGAGCTTATTGAGCATTCGGCGAACCATCCACGCGGAGAAGAGAGCCGAGAGCAATATTGTCGACGTTGCGTATGCATAGGTGTCGCGCGCGACGACTAAGGGAAAGCGGTGAGTTTCCGTATCAATAGCCAGTGTCGCGAGATAAGAGAAGAAGTATCCGATCGGGATCCCAATTGGAATCGCCAGTAAGGTGATGATGACAAGTTCTCCCAACAGGATCGTGGCAACCTCTGGTCGCGAGAATCCGATAACTCGCAGTGTCGCAAGGTCTCGACCACTTTCAGCAAGCGTGATCAATGCCGCATTGTAAATGACCCCAAACGCGATCAACGCTCCGAAAACGGAATTGAACAATCGCATCAATCGCGTATTCTCTTGAATCATGTCCTGAAAATTCTTTCGTGCTGCATTGTTGTCAAGGACTCCTGCAACCGAAGGCGTCTTCTTTACCGCTGCATACAGATTATTCATTTCGAGCGCATCTACGGACAGAAAAACACCAGAGAGCCGCTCGCTTTCTCCCATGAGCCTATGCAAGTCCAACCGGTTAAGGTAAGCAGCTGGATCGGTGTAGTTCGCAAACACGGCTGTTATAGGGAGTGACACCGGGGACCTATCGTTCTCTAGAACTTCAACAATGAGCTCATCTCCAAGGCGTACGTCCAGCAATTCTGCGAGCTTCTTCGTAATGGTAAGACCCTGTCGTTCTGGCAACCGTATCGGATGCAATTGAGAGTCGAGAACTCTGTACAGGGATGGGCTTTCAATCAGACCCATCAGACCCAAACGATACTGCCGAGCACCATGTTTGAGTCGAATGGGTACAGTTCGAAACGGCTCCGCGCACAGCACACCGGGAAGATGCAATGCGTCATGAAATGCACTCGATGATAGTGGTTCATTGAAAGTCAGCATGACGTCTTGTCGCTGAGAGCGACCGAATTGTGAATCGAGAACAAACGCAATCGTATCACGCATGAACGAACCCAATACCAAGATGGCTAGCCCCATCGCGACCCCCAGTACCGACAAAATCGTTGCCCGCCTATTCGACTCTAGTCGACGCAGGATCATTCGAAGAAGGGGTGATACCGACCATGCCAAACCCATCCGATCCAGTATTGATCCACCGAAGGCCTGTGGAGGTTCAGGACGCATAGCCACTGCGGGTTCCATTCGAACCACGCGAACTAAGGCCGAGAATCCACCAGCGATCGCAGCAATGAAACCAATGCTGATGGCAATGAGTGCTTCGCGTGTTGCAAACTCACGATGAAGTACAGGAAACCGAAAGAAAACGGTATACATGTCGGTCATCCAACGTGACATCCTCCAACCGATCACGCATCCCAGGATACTGCCGATGACCACGAGGATGAGAAGAAATTTGAAGTAATGCAATGCTATTTCGAATCGAGTGTATCCGAACGCCCGAAGCGACGCGATCTGCTCTCGTTGCTGGTGGACCAAGCGAGTTAAGACAATGTTGAACAGGAAGGAAGCGACGGACAAGAAAATGAACGGAGTGACATAAGCCATGCTTCGCATCTGATGCATTTCATCCATGAGACGTCGGTTCGATTCTTGGTCATGACGCGTAAATGCCCCATGGCCTCCATACGGTTTCAGAATGCGATCCATCTGGTAGATGACTTCTGCAGTCGAAGCCTTCGGCTGCATCGCGATCGTGACGCTGTTGAACGCCCCTTCTATATTGAATGCAGCCTCCATCTGACGTCGCGGCATCCAAAGTACACCAAAACGGCGGTTGTCCGTCAGCAACAGCCCTGGCTGCACGGCATAGACATACTCTGGGGACAATCCGATCCCCACAATACGAATTGTCTCCTTCCGCCCATCCATGGTAACGTTTAGTTGATCGCCCGGTCTCAAGTTGTGAGCTTTTGCAAAGGATTCACTTGCGATAACTTCGTTGCGACCAGCACTGATTGGAAGGCGGCCTTGTCGAAGGAAAATGCGATTGAGTCCGTGTGATGGTTCGTTGTCGATCGAAACAAGTTGACAGGATGCTGGTTCGATCATGTCAGGCATATCCAACAACACACTATGCACAATGCGGTTCTGAACTTGAGCAACACCATCGATTTTTTTTAGCCGATTGGCAATCTCGTTCGGAGCGCGTGTAAGGCTGGCGAAAACGTCTGCAAAACGATACTCAGAGTAGTAGAACTCACGGCTCCTATCGAGTGACTGCATTGCGCTGGTTGACATTACAAACGTTGCGATCCCGCAAGCCAGAAGAAGGCTAATCGCAATTCCTTGACGCCACATCTTGAGCAAGTCGGAAAACAACATTCGGTCTAGTGTTCTCATAGCTACTTACCAGACTAGATCGTGAGCCGATTTTTTGTTTTTGTTGCATTCGATCTTTGCGATGCGGCCATCGACCATGGTGACGACTCGATCCGCCATACTTGCGATAGATGCGTTGTGCGTTATCACGACAGTCAATGTCCCTAACTGACGGTTTGCCGTTGCAATGGCATCCAGCACAACAATACCGGTTGTAATGTCGAGAGCGCCGGTTGGTTCGTCGCAGAGCAACACGTCCGGCCGTTTGCCGATAGCGCGAGCAATAGCGACTCGCTGTTGCTCGCCGCCCGAAAGCTGAGAAGGATAGTGATCTTTTCGCTCGCCTAAGCCTACCAATGCTAATGCTTCCGTTGGTTCGAGTGGATGCGGTGAAATTTCAGCGACGAGCGAAACGTTTTCAAGAGCAGTCAAGCCAGCGATCAGGTTGTAGAACTGGAAGACGAAGCCAACGTGCTCACGCCGATATCGAGTCCTTTCATCCTCGCCTGCACCGCTTAGGTCGTGGTCGCGGAATGCAACGCTGCCCGAAGAGGGCGTATCCAAACCGCCAAGGATGTTGAGCAACGTCGACTTGCCGCTCCCTGAGGCCCCTAGAATGACTACGAACTCACCTGGATACAATTCCAGGTCGACTCCCCGAAGAGCATGCACCTGGACATCACCCATCTGATACACCTTGGTGACGCCTCGCACACGAAAAATGCTTTCAACGGTTACTGCGACCATTTTCGTTGCAATCGATGGATTTGAGGGGTTCACGATGTACTTCCTCTACTTCAGCATATTGCGTGCCGCGACGTTTCACTATTTATCCTGATGCAAACCTGTGGAAACCGACGGTCTCCCACCGCTCTGCGTAAAAGCTCGTTACATCATAGTGTGCTAACGTGTGCTCCCCAAGCACACAATGTCAAGTACGAAGTCGAGAGCAAGCAGCCACCTCTTAAATGAATCCAGCAGTTAACGCGACGCTGCTGACAAATCGTCCTGTTGCCTCGCAAAAACTTCAGCCATCTCAACTGATAACACATCGCTTTCCATTCAATCAGATGTTGCAAGCGTACGAGACCTTTGGCAATGCGATGCAGGAAAAGGCCATGAAAGTGATCCTCTCAAACGATCCATGACCGATGCCAACCCAAGGGGATGATCAATCCATCATCCCCTTTGTACAAAACTCCAAACGGCCACTCAATTCCTGAATTCAACGGCCAAGCAAATCGAGAATTGGCTCACTAGGACTTTCGTCGCATGGCTCGACGAAGAATGTTATTCACAAGGCCCGAGATGACTTGATCGTCGGTCTGTCCGAATGGATCCAGTGCGGATTGAAGGGACATGAAAGACAAGTCGGATGGGCCGGCCAGTGGAAAAGATAGAGACTCTTCTGACTTCATTGAAAACTCGGCGAAGAACTCATCGTTGGCCGAATAGGAATCGTCCAGAGAAGCGCCAGCAACTCTACCGTCGTTGTCAACAATCGTTCCGAGGCCGCTGGAGTCAGCGAGGGTCGCATTGGTGGCATTCGATAAACGCACCGTAAATGTTTCGCTCGATTCGACCGTCGTGTCATTGTTGATGCGCACCGACACCGTTTTTGTCAATTGACCTGGCGTGAACCTCAAAGTACCGCTGGTAGCGATGTAGTCCCTATTCGAGCCGGCACGCGCGGTCCCGTTTGCTGTCGCGTAATTGACCGACACGGTATTCGCGCTAGCTGTCGAAAGAGTCACTGTAAATGTAAACGTACCTGCGCTTTCCAAACCGCTTACGTCATTGATAGCCAGCGACGGGGTCACCGCAACGTCGTCGTTAATGATCGATCCTGTTCCAATGGCAGTGCCGATCTGAGCATTCACCGGGTTTGAAAGGTTGACGTTGAAGGTTTCATTGGGCTCCACGCTGGTGTCGCCGACAACATTGACGGTGATGGTCTTAGTTGTTTGGCCAGCCAAAAAAGTCAGCGTACCGCTCGTCGTAGTGTAGTCCGAACCTGCTAAAGCAGTGCCGGGCGTTGTTGCAAAATCAACCGTAACGTCGTTGGTCGAAGCGGCTGAAAGGGTGACATTGAATACAAGGGATGTTGATCCCGAGTTGCCTTCGCTAACGCTCGCGCTCGCAATCGAGACGCTGGGGGCTGTGGATGGCGGAACCACTTGGACCAGTGCAGTAACATCAAGCCGTCCACCGGTTACTGACTTGCCGGACAAAGAGCTGGTTGGTTTTGCGGAGCTCAAGACGGCTTGGCGAATTTGATCCGAGGTTGCCTGGGGATGTACCGAAGCATACAGAGCCACCGCTCCGCTAACGTGTGGAGTGGCCATCGAAGTACCGCTGTAAGATCCGTACGTTCCACCTGGCAGAGTCGAAACGATGGAAGACCCTGGTGCGCCGATATCAACCGTATTCGCACCGTAATTCGAGAAGGAGGAAATTAGTCCTGTGCTGGTTATCGACGCGACTGCAATAACCGCTTCGTAGGATGCTTTGTCGGTTGCTCCGGTTGAATTCTGGAGCGTGCTGTAATTGGAGGGGTAGTTTGCTACCGAATCGTTGTTGCTGGTCGCGTTCCCCGCAGCGGCGACGAAGAGGATATCGGCTGCCGCAGCGCGATTGATGGCTGCATGCAAGGCCGCCGAGTACCCACCACCACCCCAAGAATTGCTGCTAGCCACAATATTGACGCCGTGGCGAGTCTTGAGGTCGGTTAGGTAGTCCAAGGCTTTGACGGCGTTGGAGGTGGAGCCACCCGTGGGACCGAGAAACTTGGAGGGGATCATGGTGACCTGCCAATTGACTCCAGCAACACCTAATCCGTTGCCTCCCTCTGCACCAATGGTTCCCGCTACGTGCGTACCATGATCATCACCGCTTCCATCATAGACGCTCGCGTCATTGTTAAAGAAATCCCAACCGTGGATGTCGTCGATGTATCCATTTCCATCATTATCGATTCCATCACCAGCGGTGTCGAATGCATTCGTCCAGATATTGGCGTCAAGGTCAGGATGATTGATGTCGACACCTTCATCTATGATTCCAATAACAACAGAACGCGAACCGACATAATCCTGGTTCCAAGCTTCCTCCGCTTGGCTACCGAAAGCGTTGGTCGTACCAGAACCACCAACGGCAACGGGACTGTCATCGCTGTACATGCCCCAAAGTTGGCTATTCGTCGTGTAGGAGGGGTCATTGCTGATTGCGCTGGTTTGCACCCACCAGTTTGGCTCGACCGAGATCACGCCCGGTAATTTCGCGAGTTCGCGTATGGCTGTTTCCATACTTGCGTTCTTGGGTATTTGAATGCGATTGATAGGAGATTCTTTTCCCATTCGCATCGCGGAAGTTTCAATGGTTTCACGCAGTTCACCTTGGACGGTCATCAACGCGGCGGCTCGCATTTCAGAGGAATTGTCACTGAATTGGACGAGCAATTCTTGCGGCACAAAAGCCGCTGCCAGAACCTCGCGCACTTCCAATCGCTCAACATCGAGTCGGACACGAAAACGATTGCGATTTGCATCAGAACGATATCGACTCCAACGATACTCAGCTTTACCGGTCAACATGCAATGTACTCCTAGAACAAAGAACAGGGGAAATTGGATCGGAGAAGACAACTCTCACATACCGCGTTGAACATACTCTTTTATCGAGAACTATTCCAGTGTTTCTGATTTGAATTGGTGTTGCACTATTTCAGCGAATTCGTTTGGCTGCAATGTTTTTTGAACTTGCCCCTTCGGAATCAGCGTTATGAGCCGCAACGCCTTAGCGTCCGGCTGGCTTTCTGAGCCCATCGAAAACCGGAGGCTAATGCCTTCCGGCTGATCGAAGACCCCGTGTAGCAGCAAAGTATTCAAGTTCAACCGCAGAGCCTGCGGAGCAAGCTGCGTTGGTCGACATCGCTCCGTCGTAGGCAGCAAATTGTGTGCAGCCCAAACCTCGCAAACCAGCATTCAAGACAACTAAATCGCGTTGGCTTGAACGGTTCGAATCCCATCTTCGACTCTGTTTTCGGCAATCTCGTAGGCGTGTTTGAGGATTGGCTCAGTGGGTTCGCCCGCGATCATCGCATCCACCTCTGCTTCAGAGGCGACTTTGAATCGGCAACCAATCTTGCCATGCTCAGTGGTCCAATAGAAAGGATTGGCTAAAGGCCCTTCGTAGATCTTGCCGTCAAGGCTACCGCCGACGAACTCAAAACGAACGAGCGTTTCTGGTTCGTCGATGTTAGCTAGAATACTGTCAACGCCACCATCGGGGCAGCCCCACCGCCACCCATCCAACCCTCCAACCCCAATACTTCCATAATGAATCATCGCGTTTTAATCGTCGTTGCAATGACCCTTTGGCTAACCTATTTTTCGAGGCCGGCATTTTCCGAGACGGTTAGACCGGGTACGTTGTCGTTCGGTTGGGCAACGGAACGTATTGTCCCCAATCGCCCGGTCGCGATCGGAGGACAATACCAAACTCGCATCAGCAGTCTGGTCAATGACCCGATCACAGTGACTGCCTTAGCGCTCGAAACAAGCGACGCAGAGAAAGTTCTCGATCAATGCGTATGGGTATCTTGCGACCTTTGTGCAATACGCCGCCGAACCGTGATCAACGTTCGAAAATTGGTATCCGAATTAGTCGGCGATCTCGATGTGAGCAAAATTATTATCTCTGCGACGCATACTCATACCGCGCCCGCACTGACCGATGCAAACGAAACCGATTTACATCCGTATGAATTTTTAGGCAGTTGGGCCTATCGAATTTCCGCCGATCAAATCAATGTGATGCAACCGCTCGAATACTTGGACTTTCTTGAGCGACAAATCGCACAAGCCGTCGTTCGCGCATGGCAAGCCAAGCTACCTGGTGATGCAGGCTCAGCGCTCGGCCATGCTTCGATTGCTAGGAACCGCCGCGCTGTTTTCTTTGACGGGACCACACGCATGTACGGCGACACACGAGACCCAAATTTCTCACATTTGGAGGGAACGTCCGACGACTCAGTAGATCTGCTTTGCTTTTGGCGCAACGATCAAATCGTTGGCATGGCGATCACCGTCTATTGTCCCTCTCAAGAAGTAGAGGGGGAAACCTATTTGTCGGCTGACTTCTGGTCCGATGCTCGCGAACAGCTGAGAACGCGATTTTCAAAAGATCTCTTCGTGCTGCCATTGACCGGCGCCAGCGGCGATCAATCACCACACGTTCAGATCGATAAAGCATCAACCAGCAGTATGCTCAAGAAACAAAAACTGCAATATCGTCAGGAGATTGCTCGACGGTTGGTACGATCGGTTGAGGATGTGATAGAGGTAGCCAAGCAGAATAAGAAATCGGAACTGAGTTTTGCGCATCGCGTGGAAATTATTCCATTGCCAGTATGGAAAGTCACTGAAGAACGCTTCGCGGAATCAACCAAGATTTTTGAGGCGGGCAAAAACCAAGTGAACGAACTTGCCAGCCCCGCCTATATCAACTGGCGAGTTAGTCGAACGATGGTCAATCGATACAAACTTCAGTCGACCGAGCCAGACTATGGCATCGAAGTTCACACGCTTCGACTGGATGACTTAGCGTATTGCACTAACCCCTTCGAGCTCTTTACGGACTATGGTTTGCGTATCAAATCGCGCAGTCCTGCGATTCAAACCTCGATAGTGCAACTGGCAGCGGACTGCGCTGCCTATCTGCCCACCGAACGAGCCGTCCAGGGTGGTGGTTACAGTGGCAGAATTGACGACGGAATCATTGGGCCTCCCGGCGGTCGAAAATTGGTCGATGAATCGGTGCGCATGTTAAAGTCGCTTTGGCCATAACACCGGGCTCCTCAGAAGAGCGGACCGTCGGTGACAATGTCTCTGGGTTCTCTATTTATCCACGATCCAAAGATTTCCAGCGGAGAAAGTGATCCCCTATGGCTTTTCTATTCCTTTAGCCTCCCACGAACCCAACAAATCCCCCCTGACGCCACATACGAAAGCGATTGCATCAGCATCGACAACCCAGCTTGTAGAGCCAATGCGTCCCATTCAATTGATAGTACTTCCATGGTTGCGTCAGCAAAATGAGACTACCGATTTCAGTGGTAGCCCCATTTGTACCTGTCGAGCGGACGCTGGGCACTTTGCGTTTCTTTTTCCAACAGTCACTAGGGACCCGAGCCGGATGCCACCGGATACAATCCTGTTGGCCGGGATCTACTTCAGTGCCGACGTGAACGATGAAAAGGAAATCGGCAGCCTGGCCGACGCTTTGTTTCGACAAGTCGAGATTGTACTGCCGACGGTGCACTATTTCGTTCACGATGCCCGATTGAAAGACGAGGGCACGTATGGATTTAAGGCGACTTTCAATCCGACGTATCCAGGGATTCCCTGACATCCCTGCGGTGGCTGGATTTCACCCTGGCACTGTGGCTTAAATCAGGTGCCGATCGTTTTAATGATGGAAAACTATCGCACGGACTTGTTATGGCAACTGATGCGGCATTGCCCCGGGATTGTCACGGGCTTGCGACGAGCCAGCGCTACCGGAGGATGGCTGTCGTGACCCTGTTTAAACTTGGAATCAAAGTGGCCTCGGCTATCGGCACTTGAGGCTGTGAGAGTAGGCAGATCTGTTCTTGAGCATCGGCCAGTTTCCCAACAACGATGGCATTGCAGCCAATGCGATCTTCTGCCTTTTTCAAGTCATTTTGTACACCCCATAATCCGACAACCAGTTTCATCTCAGGAAGTCGACCGCGGAGACGATTGCAAAGGTATCGGGCATGCATTGATGCAGCAGGGGGCGTGGCGGAAAGACAAATCACATCGGGTTTGTGCTGCTCTATCAGATCGACGATCTCGCTTTCCGGCGACGTGAAAGAGATGGATTGAACGAGGCTACCGCTGTTCCCTAAAACTTGCCCAAGCATCATGGCGGTAATCTCATCCGCTTCCGTTCTCGCTGGTAAGCAGAGAACGGACAAGCCACGGCCGTCGGCTACGGCTTTGTCCCGACTTATCTCGCTTTCCGCTGACGGGTTTTTTTCGATGGCCGATTTTGAGAGCGTGTTCGGAATACTTTCATTGTGATATTGAATCATGTCTTTTAGGCATTGCATTATGAACTTATGCTTGCCGTCATGGAGTTCGCCTCGTTGCCAATGGGTCTCGGCCATAGCTAGGGCGGGGATGAGGACCGTGTCGTATACTTCGACCAACGGCATTTTCAGAAGATGTGCCTCGAACAATTCCGCAGCCTCCTCCTGGTCTCCCGCAAGTAGACGCTGATAGATGCGTTCATGGGGCTCAAAGACTGGCTCGCTTCCAAGTAGGATGTCGAGAAAGGATAGTTCAGGGACGTGCTTGCCGACAACGAGAATACAAACCGTTAATGGAGTCGCTAGCAGAAGCCCTACAGGTCCCCACAACCACATCCAAAAGAACGCGGCCACCAAGACAGCCACCGCCGACACGCCGGTATTCTTGCCATAAACCCAGGGCTCCAACAAGTTGTTATTAAAAAGTTCGAGTGCCACAAACAGCCCGATGGTCAACAGAGGCGCGAGCCAACCCGTCGAGATGGCCATGGAAAGCCCAATTGGCATAACAGCAGCAATCCACGGGCCGATGTAAGGAATAAATCGCAAAGCCATTGCGAGAATCCCCCACAGCAGGACATTGGGAACACCAATGAGATAAAGTCCTATTCCGACGGAAATACCGAATGCGAGATTGATGAATAGCAGCGTTGACAGATAGCGGCTAACCCGAGCACCGGCGTCCTCGATCGTCTGAGTCGTCAAGGTAACGTGACTCTTTCCAATCAGGTGGATGAAGCGATCTCGCAAGTCCTCGCGACGCACTAGGAAGAATATCACGAGTACGATGACGATGCTGGTGCTTCCCAACACCTCGAGCAGTGTGCCGTACATACCTCCAAAAACTTGCAGTGGGCTCGCTGGGGAAGAGAGAACGCGAACCGAAAAGGGTAGGTCGATGGTCCCTCGGGGTAAGTCCGCCGGTGCTGATACCGCCGGACTCTGTCCCATTCCTTCGGTCGTCTTTGTCAATTTGTTCAGCAATGACACGGCGTATTGGTTCACCGTGCTCAACTTCAGTTCAATATTGTGTTGATATTCTGGGATCTTCGGTGACAAACTCGTCAATTGAAAAACCACCATCCAAGTGACAACACCGAGTAATGAAAAGCCAATGAAGGCAGTCATCAATACCGCAGGGATCCTGCCTAGCCTCCACCGTTCCATCCAGCCACATATTGGGCTCAACATGAAACTCAGTAGCACTGCTAACGTCAAAGGGATCAAGATCGCCTTGGCAAGGTAAAGCGCGGCTACGACCACAGCAATCGAAGAGAGAGTCAATATCCACGACGTTTTTGCAATCGTTACGGGTCGTTCCATGAGAGTTTCTTAAACGTGCGAGAATTGCCTCAGTCGCTTTCAAGGCCTCAGCTCTCTGAGCATTTACTTACTTGTTGGCGACGCTATTTGGACGATGTTTCGTAGGCCACACGTCGAACGCGATTTATACCTCCCAAGGGGCGGTGTGCTTCCAACGCATGCATCCTTCGGCGGTTACTTCCAGCTTGTCATTGCCACCCTATTCAGTCGTTAGTCCTGCAAAGTGCTCGTCATCTCGCTCTGCATCGTTGCGAGTATGGTGAACGACGCCGTCCCTATGATTTGGGGGCGAGTAAAGGGTGTAGAGCTTCATAGAAACACGGCCGGTGTTGATGATGTTGTGATTGGTTCCTGCGGGAACGATAATCGCGAAGCCGCTCGCAATTGGGGTCCGAACACCTTCAAGAACCGCTTCCCCTGACCCTTCCTCAACACGAAAAAATTGGTCGAGCTTATGGATCTCTTCCCCAATCTCTTCTGCAGGGGCAAGCGACATTACAACGAGCTGGCTGTACTTTGCCGTATAAATAACGCGTCGAAAATCGTTATTCTTGACGGCAATACTCTCGATATCTTTCACAAAGCCCTTCATGTTGCTTATGCTCCCCTTCGTATATGGAACTTCGAATCAATTGGATACTTTTGCTGCGACTTTTTCGACCGATTTCTTAAGCGTATCGGCAACCTTTTGAACGACTTGCTTTGCCTCGCCGACGGCTTGATCGGTCTTGCCTTCCTCGCGAAGCGCGTCGTTGCCAATTAGCGAGCCAGCGGCCTCTTTGATTCGACCCTTAACTTACTTTCCCATCATCTTTGCGACGGCGAAAATGGCAATCGCGCCGATTAGACCTCCGCCGCCCAACATATAAACCAACTGCGCCAATCATCGTCATGCTTGTTACGATGTCCATGATCTTCTCCTACAATTGTTTTGACTTTGTTTCGAGGAACTCTCGAATCGTTACTACGTGCACTGCAAATGCCGAGCCCAAAGATTTTTTTCGATCAAAATCATTCCATCCTTCGAAGAACTGACTGAACGTCCAACAACCTGATCGCCAATCGATCAATTCTAAAAATGGCTTATTCCTTCTTACGGATTTGATTGTAGAGCGGCCAAATCCATGGTCGTAACCTTACGATGCTTCAAGGAAAGCGATTCGCGCAGCCGGACGTTTCTCGCATTTCTCGAAGGGAACGCGACGCAACGGATTCGAGAGTTTGATCGATGATTTATTTGTTCAGGGCGCGCTCCCTAGCGTCGTCCACGGCTCCAATAATATCCACCGCCACCGCCGAACAAGACAACCAACACAATAATCAAGATAAGTAACTCAGTGCTCATTTTGTACCCCAACATTAGACTGGCAAGACCTTGCTCATAATCCTTCCGATTTGTTCGAGTCTACGGTAACTCGACGGAAAGGACCTTTCTCGTCCAAACCATCACCGCATTTCTCGGGCCATTCTGCGAGAGGCTGAAAGGGAGGCCGAGTTTCTTCCACGAAATTGGGAGTGTACGGTCTTTAGAAGTATTTCAGGAGTCCGTCTATAACCATCCGTTTTACTTTGTTGTACGGTGGGAAGAGTAGCGAAGCCGTCGTGAGTCCGACCCTTTGTTTGAGAACTCCCTTTGGATTGGAAAATTCCAAAAAGCCATAATGGCCGTGAGATTTACCGATGCCGGAGTTGTTGACGCCTCCGAAAGGCAATTCTGGGTGGAGGAAGTGCAGGACGCAGTCATTGGCCACGGCACCGCCTGAACTCGTTTTCTGGAAAATGCAATTCAACTCCTTTGCATTCTTTGAAAAGGCGTAAAGTGCAAGGGGCTTTGGCAGTTCATTCACGAAATCCAGGGCTTTATCTAAATCTTCATAATCCACAATCGGAAGGATGGGACCGAAGATTTCATCCTCCATGACTGCCATTGCATGTGAAACATGCGTCAGGATGGTGGGCTCAATGAATTTCTCATCCGGAATGTTCTTCCCGCCCCGGGCAATGACGGCTCCCTTTCCGGACGCGTCCGCCACCAGTTCGTTGAGACGGCTGAAATGTCTTTGATTTACGATGCGCCCATAATCCGGACTTAATTCCACCCCGGTTCCTTCGCGAACATAAAGGGTTGTGATGGCCTCCTGAAGGTGATTGACAAACTCATCCCGAACCGACCTTGGAACTAGGACAAAATCTGGAGCCACGCAGGTTTGACCGCAATTGATGAACTTTGTGGATGCAATCTTTTTTGCGGCATCTTTCAAGTCCGCATTCTTGGTGATGATGACGGGTGACTTACCTCCCAGTTCCAGGGTCACTGAACCAAGGTGGTCGGAAGCCGACCTCATGACGATTTTTCCAACCGCAGGACTTCCAGTGAAAAAAATATGATCAAAGGGTTGAGCAAGAAGCGCCTGACTGGTTTCTAGTCCACCTTCCAGAACGCACACGTGGTTCTCTTCGAACAACTCCCCGATCATCGAATGGATCAATGAAGAAACATGGGGGGTCATTTCCGAAGGTTTGATGATGGCGGTGCACCCCGCGCCGATGGCCGAGATTAAGGGACACACCGCAAGATTAAAGGGATAGTTCCATGGAGCGATGATGAGGCTTGAACCCTTGGGTTCGTATTGGACGTGCGCTTTCGTTCCCAAAAACGTGGCGGGCGTGGAGACCCTTTTATTACTCATCCAACGCTTCAGTTTTTTGATGCTATGCTTGGCTTCTGAAACGACCGGATAGATCTCGCTGAGGTCCGTTTCCGTGAATGGCTTGCGAAAATCCGCATGCAACGCTTCCCGGATGACCTCCCGATGAGACAGGACCCAGTCGTGGAGCTTTTTGATCCAACCAATTCTTTCTACTGCCGTGCTGGTCCTCAAATGCAACGCATGCTGCTTCTGAGCCTTGAGAACTTTTTCCACCCGAGATTTCAGTGATCCGTCATTCATAAAGATTGGCAGTCTGGCGCTGGCTTGTGAGCGAGCGGATATCATGAAGAGCTCGCGAACGGCTAGTCGAACTATTTCTTAGCAATCTCGGAAGATCGCTCTAATCTACTTGAAAGCGCAAAAAAAGTCGGAGCCCAAAGCCCAACGAAGATACCAAAGCGTTCCGCGTGTGCCTTTGATTCAGCCGCTTCGCCTCCAGTCATAAACCATATGGCTATCGAACCAATAATGGATGCGAATCCGAGCACGAAACAAAGGGTCGACAGGTTTTTGAAAAGCGAGGAATTCATCTGTTTAACTTGTGGGAATGGGTTCGGTACGAGATCAATTCAACAATTGTAACAGAATTTAGCCCTAACTCGCTTGATTCAATGCCGCTTCTTGCTTTTCCAGGTACCGCCATATTGGTATCGAGGATTGCTGGGCTTTACTTCCTCAAGGCAAACCGGGCAGACGAAGATCCATTCCTGAGATTCGTCGATGCGAACTCGATAGAAAAAATCATTACGATGGCTCACAAAAAAACTGCTGCTACCCGAGAAAATCTGCGATTATTGTCAGCGACGCTGCGGTGAACTGAAACCGATTTTTCTCGAATCGAATCTAATCTATACTTAGAGGCAACTTCGCAATTTACCATGCGTTGCCTCGCCTCACGATTTCCTTCCTTAAGTTGCTCTCAGCAAGCGACCCAACAACCGCTTCCAGCAAGTCCCTCCGAGCTATGCAAAACGATCGAAAAATCATCGGCCTCATGTTCGCAATGCTAACCGGGTTCGCATCCGCAGACGATTCGGTCAGCTATTCGCGCGACGTGCGACCAATCCTTTCCCAGTTTTGCTTCAAATGCCACGGGCCGGATGAGTTGACCAGACAAGGTGGATTGCGACTCGACCATTCCGAGTCAGCATATGGCCCGAGCGATTCGGGGGCGATTGCCGTCGTGCCCGGCTCAGTCGACAAGAGCGAATTGGTTCGCCGCATCGCGTCAAACGAGGCCGATGTGGTCATGCCGCCCGCCACATCGAAACTGACTTTGACGGATACGCAAAAGGACGTTTTGAAAAAGTGGATCTCAAACGGTGCTAAATATGAGATGCATTGGGCCTTTGAGTCGCCCAAGAAGGCCGAACCACCATCCGTTCATGACAAACTCTGGAATCAAAATGTCATCGACCGCTTCGCGTACAGCAAACTGACCGAGCTAGGCCTGACACCTCAACATCCGGGCACGCCCTACGAACAAATACGCCGAGTTTACCTTGACCTCGTTGGACTGCCCCCAAACGCGGAGGCCGCAGATCAATTCGCAGCCAACCCCAGCGAGGCTGCCTACGAGAAAATAGTAGACGATCTGCTGCAGTCTCCTGATTACGGCGAACGCTGGGCTCGCAAATGGTTAGACCTAGCACGCTACGCAGATACCAACGGTTACGAAAAAGATAAAGTGCGATCGATATGGCCCTACCGTGATTGGGTGATCAACGCACTTCAAAAGGATATGCCTTTCGATCAATTCACGATCGAACAGCTGGCAGGCGATATGCTCCCTAACACCACCCTAGACCAAAAAATTGCAACCGGCTTTCATCGAAATACCATGTTGAATGAAGAGGGAGGAATCGACCCGCTCGAGTTTCGTTTCTATGCCATGACCGACCGAACTGCGACCACAGGGACCGTATGGCTAGGGTTAACCATGGGGTGCGCGCAATGCCATACGCACAAATACGATCCAATTTCTCATCACGAGTACTACGGGATGTTCGCCCTGCTTAACAATGCCGATGAACCTGAACTTCCCATCCCTGATAAAAACGCTGTCGCAAAAAAGGCCGACGTCGAGCGCAAGATCGAGGAGCTTACCTCCAAACTTGCGGATCGATTCCCAGTGCCCATGGATACCATTTGGTTGGTCCCCGAGGCCACGAATCCCCAATCTGCACAAGGAACCACGATCGCCCTTGAGGCAAACAATATCGTGCGCGCTCAAGCACCAGCCAAGACGACGGACTCGTTTACGGTAACGCTTAAGGTTCCCGCTGGCTCTTACGATCGTCTTCAACTGGAGGCGCTCTCGGACCCCGCGTTGCCGAGCAAAGGGCCAGGACTCACCGACCACGGCAACTTCGTTTTGACAGAGTTAACAGCCTCTCTCGGTGATTCTCCCATCAAGCTAACCGAGGCGAGCGCCGACTTTGCTCAGTCCGTGTTCCCAGCCAATCATGCAATCGATGGCGTACCCAATACCGGCTGGGCCATACATGGACCTGGTCCATGGAACGTCGATCGCAAACTGACCGTAAAATTTGAAAAATCGTTGGCCCTAGATGGAGAACAACGGTTAAACGTCCGACTCGATCACAACTACGGCAGCAATCACGTTCTGGGGAAATTTCGAATATCGCTTGGCAAACCTGTCGACAATGATGTTCCGGTCGACGTTCGACGCAAAGAGCTTCTGACCAAACGATTCGATGAATGGATCCAAGAGCAATCTTTAAAAGTCAACACTTGGGAAGTAGCGAATCCTGTAAGTGCCACTTCGACGACTCCACTCCTGACGATCTTGGACGATAAGTCCATTCTGGCGACCGGTGACTTCAAAAAGACCGACACGTACGTCGTTGATTTCGATTCGCTCCCAGCAGGGGTTACCGGTTTGCAGCTAGAAGCAATCCCAGACGAACGACTGCCCAGGGGCGGCCCAGGGGCTGTCTACTACGAAGGACCCATCGGCGATTTTTTCTTGAGCGAAGTTACGGTATCCCAAAAAGATCAAGTTCTAAAAATCAGCGAGGCTAGCCAGTCTTATGCGAGCGGAGGAAACACCGCGGCCAAGTGCATCGATGGCGACAAACAATCAGGTTGGTCGATCGATGGCGGACAACGACGCCGACACGTGGCTGTCTTCAAATTCGAGAAACCAACGGACACTGCCGGTCCTATCTCAATCACGATGCTTTGCGAACGCTGGTACGCGCCCGGCATGGGTAGGTTTCGATGGTCCTACACGACGCAACCTGTCGGCGTTGCCAATGATCTTCCCATGGACGTTGCCAAGTTGTTGAGAAATCCTGCGGATCAATCGACGACCAACGATCGTAACTTGGTGATGACGTCCTTCTTGGATCGTACTCCGGAACTCGCGGAAGCTCGCAAAGAGATCGATGCCCTACGAGATTCGCTGATTCCGTCACTGAGCACTTTGGCGATGCGCGAACGTCCTAGCAACAACCCACGCGTTACCTACCGATACCACCGTGGCGAGTTTCTACAACCTCGCGATGAAGTTCAACCCCACACGCCACTAGTCTTGAGCGACAAAACCAAACAGCCAACCAATCGACTTGAGTTTGCCAAGTGGCTTGTATCGCCATCGAATCCACTCACCGCCCGCGTTACGGTCAATCGCGCCTGGGAAGCGTTCTTTGGACGCGGATTGGTTCGTACGTCCCAGGACTTCGGCTATCAAGGGGACTCACCGACTCACCCTGAAATGCTCGACTACCTCGCATTGGATTTCATCGCCCAGGGTTGGTCGTTAAAAAAATTACATAAGCAAATGGTGATGAGTCAAGCATATCGCCAATCCAGCGAGGTCCGCCCAGAATCGCTGGCGAAAGACCCAGACAACCGCTGGCTTTCGCGAGGACCACGAGTTCGGCTCGATGCGGAAGTGGTTCGAGATCAAGCGCTCGCGATATCGGGCCTTCTTTCAAAGAAGCGCGGTGGACCAAGTGTGTTCCCACAGCAACCGGCCAACGTCACAACCGAGGGAACGTACGGATCGCTCGCTTGGACTGTGAGTTCGGGCGAAGATCGATTTCGACGAAGTCTCTACACATTCACGAAACGAACATCTCCCTTTGCACTCACCGCAACCTTCGATGCTCCGAGTGGCGAGGCCTGTGTGGCTCGCCGCGATATCACGAACACTCCCATGCAAGCCTTATCCCTGCTCAACGACGTCACGTTTATGCAAGCGGCTCGTGAACTTGGGAAATCCACCGTCAACGCAAAGGGGGATGACCATGAAAAACTCGCCGACCTCTTCCGCAAGATTTTAGTTCGGCCTGCAACCAAGGATGAGTTAGACGCATTGCTAGACTTCTATTCGCATCAGCGCACTCGACTCAAAGAAGGTCAATTGCCAGCCAACAAGATCGCAACCGATTCCACATCGGAGAACTTGACAACGGACGACGCGATCCAGCGTGCTGCCTGGACATTGGTAGCCCGCGTCATCATGAATCTTGACGAAGCGGTTACTAAGTAACTCGTACAAAGGCCGTAGCTTGGGACCATTGTCCCGAGCGATACATGCGGACAATAGGTTGGGCTGGGACGATGGTCTCAGTCTACGGTAAACTCGAATCTGCCGCGTGCCTAACAAACAACTTTCCACTCAAAGACCAATCGAACCCCAATCGAACCCCAATCGAACCCCAATCGAACCATCAGCTCAGCAGGACAACTTCATGAACATCGATCCATCAGCAGTTCAAGTGGCCAGACGCCACTTCTTGAATGAATGCGGCATTGGACTTGGAAAAGCGGCACTGGGAAGCCTGCTCGTTGGCGGAATGCCACGTTCGAACGCAGCGGATGCAGTTCAATCCAATCCACTTGCAGCCAAGCAGCCGCATTTCCCTGGTAAAGCCAAAGCAGTCATCCATTTGTTCATGGCAGGAGCGCCAAGCCATCTCGATCTTTTCGACTACAAACCCGAGTTGACTAAGCTCGAGGGAAAACCGTTGCCAGAGTCGGTGATTATGGGACAACGCTACGCTTTCATTCGGCCTGATGCCGCCGTGATGGGTCCCCGTTTCGAATTTGCAAAGCATGGGCAATCGGGGCTTGAGATTGCAAATGTGTTCGAGCATTTGCCCAAAATCGCGGACGACATTTGCCTCATTCGGTCCGTTAAGACGGACCAGTTCAATCATGCGCCTGCTCAAATGTTTTTCAACACGGGCTTTTCGCAACCAGGCCGACCTAGCCTTGGCAGCTGGGTTCTCTATGGCTTAGGAGCCGAGACGGAGGACTTGCCCGCCTTTGTCGTGATGTCGACCGGTGCTGGCATTAGTGGTGGAGCCGCCAACTGGTCGAGCGGTTTCTTGCCAACGTTGTATACCGGAGTTCGGCTCCGAAACCAAGGCGATCCCATCCTCAATGTTGCCAACCCGGATGGCATCGATAGCGAGGCGCAATTGGCTTCGCTCGATGCGGTGAACAAACTCAATAAGCAACGGCTTGCGATGATTGGCGATCCCGAAATAGCGACGCGCATCGCGAACTATGAAATGGCCTTTCGACTGCAATCGTCGGCACCCAACCTGATGAATTTGAAAGAAGAGAGCGCTGAGACAATTGCCATGTATGGCTGTGAACCGGAAAAGCCATCCTTTGCTCGCGCTTGCTTGTTGGCGCGTCGAATGGTCGAGCGCGGCGTCCGCTTCATCAACATCTATCATGAGGGCTGGGACGCTCACTCGGATGTTGTAGGCAATCACAAAGGGAACCTCAAAGCGACCGAGCAAGCGACCGTTGCTTTAGTTCAGGACTTGAAGCGACTTGGGATGCTCGATTCGACGTTGGTCATTTGGGGAGGTGAGTTTGGCCGAACTCCGATGATCGAATCGAACGCATCTTTGGGGCGTGCCAATGGGCGTGATCACCATCCACAAGCCTACACGATGTGGATGGCGGGCGGCGGCACCAAAGCCGGCTTTCAATACGGCAAGACCGACGACCTTGGATTTCATGTCGTTGAGAATCCAGTTCACACGCATGACTTGCAAGCGACCATCATGCATTGCTTGGGCTTCGATCACGAAAAGCTAACGTATCGACACGCCGGACGCGATTTCCGATTGACTGATGTTCATGGAAGTGTGGTCAAAGATCTTTTGAGCCCCTCCGCGATTCTCCGCACCTCCGCCACTCCGCGTTAAAAGTACATACGATGGGACATAAACGCGGAGGCGCGGAGACGCGGAGGAGCGGAGTTTCGCGAAGGGATGACAAGAAGGAGAAAGAAGATGACTGAGAACGAATTGACAGCGGCGATCATTGGTGCAGCGATTGAAGTGCATCGACGCTTGGGACCAGGTTTGTTGGAAACGGTCTATCGTCGTTGCCTTGCCTATGAGCTTCGCAGGAAGCAAAACTTACCGACGGCCTCCACCGCATTGTTAACAACTACAATGGCCCCAAAGTATCCGAATAAGCCTCACTCCGCGATTCTCCGCTCCTCCGCCACTCCGCGTTTAAACTGGTCAATCAACTGGAAATTGTTGGCAGCGAAAAACGCATCCCCGACGGCATTCTGTACATCAACGGTCTGCCGCTGGTCGTATTCGAATTCAAAAGTGCGATCAGTGAAGATGCGACGATTCATAACGCCTTCAAACAACTCACCATCCGTTACCGGCGACATTCCGGAAGTGTTCAAATACAACGCGTTTTGCATGATCAGCGATGGAGTCAGCAACAAAACGGAAATCACAAATCGCACGGCTTCTGACGCGACTGGCCCAGCGACTGCGGTGTCGCGTTAAATGTTAGCTCCTCGAAGTCGGCGAGAATTCGTCATTCTGACTTTAACGATCGGCTTGCAATTGGCCACTCTGTGATCAAACGGCCAAACGTAGTTGCGGATTGCCGAATGCCTCCCAAAGCAGCATGTCTCTCGAAGAAGTCGAAGCTGACGTAGAAGTGCGATCCTTGATCTCTGACAACATTGTCAGGACTGCGGACGGTATGCGGTCATAACGCTCGGCGAGGCAAGAAAGGGACGTTGTGTTGGAAGGATCAATCCGATTGATGACTAAAGAACTCCAAATCGTTGAAATGCTTCTGAAGTGGAAACGCCTGCCAAAACGGCCTCGCGAACTTTGTTTTCAGCAAACACTTTTTCCCAAGCGGCTTTTATTATACCTGGCGCGGCGGCCATGGGGACAACCACCAGTCCGTCCTCGTCAGCCGCAATCAAATCGCCTGGATTCACCCGAACACCGCCCAATTCGACTGTCACATCGAAATCAATGACGCGTTGCCGATTGCGACTATCGTATGGGCAGGTCCCACGGGCATAAGCGCAGAAACCCATATCGGTCATCTTCCGAACATCTCGGACAGCACCGTCGACGATTACCCCTGAACATCCCCGATGGTGCGCCGCCGTGGCGAGCAATTCGCCCCAAATACCCGACCGCATCGAACCACCCGCAGCGCAAACGATTACATCGTTCTGTTGGCAAGAATCCACCGCAGCAAGCTCGAACTCATATGGCTTGGGATCGACATGGGCCATATCGGCCCAGAGCATTGTCTTTGCCCAACCGACAAGCAATCCCGATTTCCCTGTCAACGGTAAAAGCTGAAGTCGCGGTGATTGGAACCTAAAACCGCAAACATCCAGCGCATCGCACAAAAGCGGAACACTCAAGTGCTTGCGAATCTCAGAGAGCTGAATCGGTGGAAAATCAAGAGGAGTCTCATTTGAATTTTCTGCTGTCGAACCGAGGGACGTCTTTTCCATTTTCAAGTTGATTCCCTTTGTAATTTAAGTGAGCTACCCCGAGGTCTGTCTGATCTTCTACCATTGCAATACCATCTCTTGCAACATTCGCCAAAATCGAGTTTTCCCGCCGTCGCCTCCAAGATAGAAAACACTTCCCGTAGGTGTGAAGTTTCCAGGTGACGGATCCTACGGTTCCATTTGACGGAACGCAACAAATTTATTAGCATTTTACGAAATAAGCGCTTCTGCAAGCGCGTTTGCCGCGAGTACCGATGCTACGCCTGGATTATGAATATAAGCCTCGTACATGGCCAAAAAAAGATTTCGCTTGATGGTATTAGGTCTCTTTCATGAGACACATTGTTTCCTTGGTGGTTCCACTCAGTGGAATGAGTTTGACGTCCGCGAGGGTACTGCAATGCTTCCGTCAACGGGCGATTCTTCGCCATTGGGCGGCTTGCTCGAATATTCCGATCGAAATGACTGGGATGTTTTACCCACCTTATTTGCCAGTGCAGTTCCGGGCCCAATGGTGGAAGCGGGCGTGTTGGATCGGTTTTGGAATCGATTTACTGAGCATGCGTTGCCTGGACTGTCCGTTGGTGTAGATGCGATCTTCTTCGTTCTTCACGGCGCTTTTGTTTGCTCAGATCAACTTGACGTCGAGGGGGAGCTGCTGCGTCGAATCCGAAGGATGCCCGGCGCAGAGACGCTTCCTTTTTTTGGCGTCTATGACCTGCATGCAAATTTCTCGCAAGCGATGGCAAGCAATGCGGATTGCCTTGTCGCCTATCGCGAGAACCCGCATACCGATGCTCGCGAGTCCGCGATACGTTCAGCCTTACTTTTATCGCGTTCGCTTTTGTGCCAGGTTCGACCTCGCCAAGTATTGAGGCAAGTGCCGATCATCTTGCCTCCGACGGTTACTGCAAGCATTGCTCAACCGATGAAACGTTTGCTGGATCATGCGAGGCGTTTAGAGCGAGAGCACTCAGCATTCTGGGCAGTCAACATCAACGCTGGCTTTGCCTATTCCGACACTCCCGACACTGGCCTAAGCTTTTCGATTGTGACCGAGGGCCGCACCGATGAGGCCGAGGCGGCCCTGGACGAACTTGCGTCGATCGCCATGGAGCATCTGAGCGAATGCTCGACTACCGAAGACTCGGTTGAGCAGGTGTTTGAACGCTTGCAACGGTTGCGTCGTTCGCAGCAGCTAAATGGCCTAACGGTACTCGTTGAACCCTCCGACAACATTGGCGGCGGCGCGCCCGGCAATGGTACAGAGTTGCTTCAAGCACTCGTCGAAAATGAATTTGACAATGCTGCAATCTGCTTATGGGCGCCGCAAGCAGTTTCGAAATTGAGCGATCATTGCGGCGGGGATATAGTTCCTCTGGAATTGGGTTACAGTCAAGGTCTGATAAGCCAACCAGCCATGCGGATTGATTGTAAACTGGTGCGTTGTTGCGATGGATTTTTCGAACTCGAAGACAAGCAGAGCCATCTTGCAAGTATCGCAGGCGACCACTTTGACATGGGCAAGTGTGCGATCGTTACCCATCATGGTGTCACGATTCTATTGACGAGCAATCGAACCCCGCCGATGGATCTCGGACAATGGCGACACGTCGGATTAGCCCCCGAAAGATTCTCGATCATCGTGGTCAAGGCGGCGGTAGCCCATCGCAGAGCATACGAACCGATCGCGGCGAGGCAGTTTTGGGTCGATACTCCCGGGCCATGCTCATCAAACTTAGCCAAATTCGACTTCAAGCATGTCCGACGACCGATATTTCCACTAGATGGGAGCGTATATTCGTGAGGACCATTTGGCAAGAATCAAGGTCTTAGGAGCCATTCCGAGTTTCCTGACGACGGCCGATAAAAGTGTTCATGTCGCTTTGGTGCCTAGACGATTGGAGAAAGCGAACTGAGACTCTGTGCCTTTCGAACTCTTCAAAAACATTGGAAAAACATCAATAAGTTCGGTTCCTGTCCTGTCCGTAGGACCGCTCTACTTTCTACTCTCCACTCTCTTGGCTGCTTTGGGTTTTTCGCATCTCTGGCCAATTGCTTTGGAGTTCTGTAGCGCCCATGCTGGCTCGGTGCATGGCCGAATGCGGCGTTGCATTTCGCGTCGCGCGTTGAAATACGAGTCGTTTTTCGAGTCGCGCGAGTCGCCAAAACACTGGGGATTTGAATGGCCCCTCTTTGGCACCGATCCACACCCGTGGAGGCGGTAGGATTCGAACTACCTGAGCGATGTTCTAAAAAGTGGATGTGGCGAGGATAGGCCGAATCAGCCTATCACTCCACCCAATGATTGAGCGGCTCGCAAGTGCCTGATATCATTGCACTTCGGGTCGAGCTTGGCTTAAGTCATAGGCTGCAATGGTGCGGTCTACAAGGTTGGCTGATCCGACCAAGAACAATTTGGGCGGCGTAGAGGGGATATGCCCGAGGATATCGAAATAGAACCTGGAAAGGCCTTGCGTGTGTTGTCTGCGCTTGAGGTATCTGCGTTGGCAGATGCCTGGCTTGAGGTGTTTGCCAAGAACAGGCGGGGTGCAAATACCAAGGCGTACCTCTGGCATACCTTCAGCGCAAATCGCTACCCCTCCGCGATGGGGAAAGAGGCGTTGGCGCAGTACGAGCTTCAAATTGCGAGCGAGTACATTGTGCTTTCAAACGATAGAGATGTGGCTTTTGTAACGGACCAACGTCCTACGAATTGCTACTTGTCCGATTGGTATGTGTTTCCCGAGAACTTTGCCTGGACCATGGCCTTCACACATGAAGACGGTTGGCTTGGCCCGTACTTCGCTCGCCATGAGAGGTTTTCTGAACTGAACCGTGAGAACGAATTGAAGATCCGTAAGGCCCGGGAGGCCGAGGCGGCGAGGTTAAAAGGTTGGCGTTGAGTTGCCCTCCAAATCGAGTAAGGCCGCCCATTGCCGGGAACCCTCCCCACGCCACTCCTGCCGCCTTGGCAAAATCATCCTCGGTGACCAGCAGAGAACTTTGTTGGGCGATGCGTGGTGAGTTGCCAAGCCAAGAGCAAACGACGTGCAGCGGGAATTTGCGTTGGAGTTCGGTCTGTCTGCTGGCCCGCATCGAATGGAACAATCGTGGCCAACCCGGAGACGCCAGCGCGGCGCAGGAGGCGCGTCATTTCGGTGCGTAGATTCGAATTCTTCCAACCCATCGCTGTGTTGGCTGCCGCTCGATATTGCGGTGCAGCGACCACGTATTCGCTCTCGTGCCCGACGTCTCGAACGCCTCGTCGAGGAATGGGTGCAGAGAGTGTATCTTCATCAAGTGCAATGGGATCGGAAGAACTCTGCGATTTGCCGTTTCCCAATCTGGCCAGCAGTAGTCTTCAGTACAAGATCAACAAGTTCGTCGTCATTTGCGATTAAGCTTTCATCGTTGATTTCCAAAAATATCAATGCAGCTTCCAGACCTACACGTTTGTTTCCATCGACGAACGGATGATTCATCACCAGATGATAAAGATAAGCGGCAGCCATTTCAAAAATGTCTGCGTGCAGGTACTGACCGCCGAAGCTCGCCTCGGGTTGAGCGATGGCAGATTCAAGCAGACCGATATCTCGGATACCGTGACTACCACCGTAGATATCGATTTGATTTAGATGAGATTCGAGGATGTCATCCAGGGTTAGGAAGACCACGGGCTATTACTCCGCGAGTTTCTTGAAAGCCTTGGAGTGTTTCGAATTAACCTTGGCTCGTGCAGCTCGAACCTTGGCTTTATTGTCGTCAGAATCGACAGGCGCGATCCGAATGGACTTGCCATCGGTAGTCAATTCGACTTGGGACTCAGGTGCGATCTTGAGTAAATCCAAGATGGGACGATCGATCACAACCGCCCAGCTATTTCCATGTTTCACCAAATTCTTGATCATCGCCTACTCCACGCTACAATCGATTCCAATGGTCGACCAATGTAAGTACATGATTGCTTTTAAGCTCCCCGAAGTCAAGGGACTTCCGTCATTCTCTAGCGACGACTGAGATGATTAACGATCCGCCCTGCTCTCTGCGATTCCACGGCAACGGCCTTTCGAACTATCTAAAAACATCGGAAAAACCTCCAAATGTTCGGTTCCTGTCTTCTCCGCTGCAAAACCCTGGTTTTCCCAGGGTTTTTCGCATTTCTGGCCAATTGCTTTGGAGTTCTGTAGCGCCCATGCAACTCGGTGCATGGCGCCTGCGGCGTTGTATTATCCGAGCGTTCACGATAGACGCCTACATCGAAGATACATAAGACGGCAGAACATCGGGGAAGCCAGCCCGTTTCCGGGCACCCTCCCTACACCACCAATTCACTCACCCCTCCACCATCACCTTCGCCACGCCAGCCGCCTTGGCAAAATCCTCCTCGGTGACCAGCAAGTAACTCTGCTGTGCGATCCGTGGCGAGTTGCCAAGCCAGGAGAAGACGACGTGCAGCGGAAATTCGCGTTGCAGTTCTGTTTGCCTACTGGCTCGCATCGAATGGAACAATCGTGGCCAACCGGAGACGCCGGCGCGGCGCAGCAGTCGCGTCATTTCGGTGCGTAGGTTCGAGTTCTTCCAACCCATCGCTGTATTGGCCGCCGCTCGATACTGGGGAGCCGCGACCACATATTCGCTTTTGTCGCCAAAGATCTCAAACGCTTCGTCGAGGATCGGTCGCAGCTCGGGGAAGATCGGGAAAGATCGGGCCGCTGCGAACGCCGCGACCTTCGTGATGCTCGACCGCGACTTACGTCCAGTCCTGAACTTTCAAGCCAGAAACTCTGGAGAACTCCGACACATTGTTTGTTACGAGAACAAAGCCATAGCGAAGGCAGATGGCAGCAATTTGCAGATCGTAAGGGCCGATAACCTGGCCCTGGAGTTCAAGTTCATGCCGGATGGTTGCATAGTAGGTTGCGTCGACCTCGTCAAAGGGCACACATGGAAATGGTGCGAGCAGTGACTTGATGATATTCAATCGCTGGAGTCGGTTCCCGTATTTCTCGGCACCATGTAGCAACTCAGACAGAACCACGGAACAGGTGACAACCTGCTGTGGGGAGATCGATGCAAGCTTGGCACGAATACTCGAATTAGGGTCCTTCAGATAGACGATCCAAGCGTTCGTGTCGAGCAAATACTGCATTACCAATGACCTCGATCCGGTAACGTTCCTTGATCTGCACGAAGGAATGTTTCATTCGCGAACGCCCCCGAAGTAGCTTCAAAATAGCCATCGGGCCAACCACCGGTTTTTTCGATCACTCGTGGTTCAAACTCAACTTCAACCTTGTCCGGTAGATCGACGGGCTCCACTGGTCGGAAGATTCCATTTTCGAAGACTGCATGGATCGTTTTTGACATCGCTTGAGAGCTCAACCGTTCGGTTTCTGGGGTAGTTAGTTGTTACTCAATAGTCTCATCGGTCAATCGTTGAGTCAAGTCGCAGTTGATGCTTCGAGCCTGTTCCCAACGATGCTCAAATCGAGCGAATTGTTTTCAGCACCTTTCGAACTACCCAAAATCATTGGGAAAACAGCCGAAAGTTCGGTTCCTGTCCTCTCCGTAGGACTGCTCTACTCTCTACTTTCCACTCTCTTGGCTGCTTTGGGTTTTTCGCGTTTCTGGCCAATTGCTTGGGAGTTCTGGTGCGCCCATGCTGGCTGGGTGCATGACGGAGTGCGGCGTTGTATTTCGCGTCGCGCACCGAAAATCGAGTCGTTTTTCGAGTCGCGCGAGTCGTCAAAACACTGAGGTTTGGCATATGCCAGTCTGGTAACGATCCACGCCAGAAGAGGCGGTAGAATTCGAACTATCGTGTGACCTCTTGAAACAAAGAGATTTTGAGAACACGCCAAAGCAGCGTACCATACCGATCCAATCACAGTAGTAAACTCGGCTTAGCGAAGGAAGAACGCTTCAACGAGATGAATGTTTCGCGGAAAAACCCACTCCATCTCAGCACTTGGCTGATTATTTGCTGGACTGCAATTGCGCTGCTGCTAATCGTGATCCCTGGTGAGGTTGACGATCGATACTATGCTCGAGACTTTCAGCTACAAGTACATGGCTGGCCATGGGTTCACTTGCACCGTTTCGTTCCCAAGCCAAATTCAGTGGGGGAGGGACGCGAGCAACTCCAACAACGCTTGGAATCGTATCGCAAGCATGGTAATCCTCTCCCTTTGATACCGATTCCCGGCGGCCGCTATTGGACCAGTTTCGAAAACTGGACGTTTTGGAAAGGGATGCTTGCTCCGAACTGGATGGGTTGTCTGTTCAACGCGCTGGCTTGTACCGCAATCCTGTTGGCAGTCGGTTTCCTCGCCGAACACAGGCGAAGGAAACGAAATTCATTTTGGCAAGTCTCGCTACCAGAACTGCTTGGCATCTTCGTTGCCGTGGCCGTCATCGTTACCTTAGTGACCGAATCGGTCCGACAGATCCAACGCGAGGCGAAAGCCCGTGAGTTGCTGGTCGAGCCCCAAGCATCTCGCTTCGAGTTCATCGATGCGGCACCAGCGTGGTTGAGGAAACTGACAGACAATAGCCGATTCCTTCAAGTTCGCGTAGCAGGGACTGAACCGGTACCCCTGGGCTGGCGAGTGCGCACCGTCCACTTCGCGGATCAAGGCCTGGGATGGGTCAAGAATCCTACAGATTGTACGAAGTGCCTGGAAAGTTTTCCTTACATCACGACGCTAGACCATTGGAACTCCGGAAGCGATAGCCTCGTGCTAGTTGCGGATGCTCCCGCTGAAAACATTCGGCGCATGTCGCTCTTTCCAGCTTATTCTGTTAGCGATAAGGACTATCGATTCCTCGGGCGATTCCGCAACCTCGAAGTGCTTTGCTTACGGGATATCGACCTGGGTACGGTTCGTTTCGAGTTCCCAGTGCTACCAAAGTTGGTCGAGATATGTATTGATGATAATCGGGTGACACCGCGCGTGCTGGAATGGCTTCGACAGCAGCCGCGACTAAAACGCGTAAAGCTATGGTCGGCGTTTTCTATCGATGAAAGTCGATGGCGCGAGGTTCAGTCAACGCTGCCGGGAATGACGATCCAAGACCGCCTTGGGGAAGTTCATCCCTAGATTGCAAAAAGCTCGCTTGCGGGGACAAGAAAATCAAAGGCCTGATCTTCTTCTATCGACGGCGCCAATTGGCCGTCGTAAATCAGGACGGTTCGAATCGATTGATTCTTCGGCAGTTTAAGTGCGGCGATTTTGCGGTCGACTTCCTGAATGACCGAGGTGCTGATCTGGCTTTTGAATTTGATTTCACACAGATAAACAGATCGCTTGGTTTGGATCAGAAGATCAATTTGACATCCGACGTCGACCATGGCATGTCACCAGAGAACTGTTCTTCTTCGCAAGGAGTTCGCGAAACTCCACTTGCTCCTGCTCCCGGCCGATAACGGTGTTTCCCGGCCGATAACGGTGTTCATGTCGATTCGGTGCCTAAACTCGTACTAATATTTTTGGCACACTTTCGCTATATCGTCGTTTTCGTGCCAGTATATAGAAACGTAACTCTGACACCAAAGCGACATTTCGTCAATAACCTAAGACCAGTCACGGAAGTATCGCGTGCATTCCTCGAAATCATTCGGATATTGCGGCCGTATTTCGAACCGCTTCACTAAACATTGTCTTGCGATGCCACACCAAAAAGCGGACGCAATCGGGTAAGGACTCCCGTTTCCGGGAACCCTCCCCTTACCTGTTTTCCCTATCTGAAAATTGCTCCGTCTGTGAGTAACCAAATCGAAAGTTGCCTAGCTATCCGGCGAGGGGTTTCGCAGAGAAAGGAGATGCGCCTTAATCCCCACGGCTTTCGTCGCAGATCGATGGGGCATATACGTCTCCGCAAATTACGTCCAGCGAAACGAACTGCCGGCAAACGCGACCGATATGGAACGTGCAGTTGACGAGCTTTTCGAATCGGAAAGGTTCTTTCCTTTCTTAAAGCCGCTCGGCCCCAAACGAATTTCTGACTGTCAACCTAAAGACTGGCCGCCTGTCCCTTAGCGTTGGGCTGAATCGATAGCTCTTCGGCTATCGTGGCAATCGACTCTTTTCCTTTTAGGTGCCGCCGAACGATGGCAGCTTTTTGTTCCGCTGTGAATTTTCTACGTGAATTGGTCATGGAAATCTCTCCGGTAAAAAGGTTGTGTTAACCTATTCAACGGAAATTCCACTTCCTACCGGAGCAAGACACAACGCCAAGGAACCAAATAGAATTGCTAAAGTAGGTTCGTTGGTACCTTTTGATTGTCCGGTTGCTTTATGCCTTACGAAACTTCCAAACGCTTCGTAAAGCCGTAAAGCCATAGGTCCAAGAGAGTTTTTTTCCGTCCATTCGATTCCGAGGTTGGTACGAAATGGGCACGCGCACGATAGGAATTCGGCGATTCAGCAATTTTGCGGTGATCTCGATACACCCCTCGAAACCCGAGGACTCCAGTTCCAGGGATCGCAAAATCTCCGTTGGGATCAACTTGTAGCATGTTGCATGGTCTCGTACCCACCCGCCATGCAACCCATAGATGGCAATGTCCACCGCAAGAACACCGATTGCAAAGATCCAACGCCTTGGGTCCTGCCAACAAGAAGGCCTTTGTCCATACACGGCGACAGGTTGTGCTTCCGACATCACCGCGACGGTTAGCAAAAAAGGAATCTGTCCCGGGTCGTATTCCAGATCTGCATCTTGAATAATCACCCAGTCCCCGGTCGCCTCTTCGAGGGCGGCTCGGACTGCGGCGGTTTTTCCCTGATTGCGTGGCTGTACAATGAGCCTATGGTGCGCGGGTACGTGAGCACGAAGCAACTCCGTCGTACCATCGGTTGAGCCATCATCCACAAAGATCCATTCGAAGTCAGCACAGCCCGAATAGGAGAGTCGTTCGATCAAACGAACAATCGTCCGATGTTCGTTGAAGACGGGTATGATGATCGTGAGTTGCACTACGGCAGTTCCACCGTTTTTCCGTCCATTCGATTCCCAAGATACCTGAATAACTGTGGGTCAACTGAATACGAAATCATTTGAACACTCCCGTCGCACAAAACAAAGTTCCCGCCACCCGAGTGAGCTGAACCAAAGCTGCCAGATAGAATCATTGTTGACCGGTCCTGCATATAAGGCCAAACAGGATTCGTACTTCGATGATTGTCATTGTTGAAGCCTCCATAGAGCATTTCGTTATCTCCGAAGTCGCGTCCTGACCGATAATGGTCTCGGCAAATGTACTTCTCTCCAACCAAGAGAGTGTTGCTGGTTCCATCGGTGATAGCCGCTAGAGTCACATGCTGCCTCAACCAAGCAATGCCGGTCCAGTCGCGAGGAACCTTGGGCCATCGATTGGTATTGGTTAGAAGGTTTGCTTCCGCCAAGTCGGCGGGCCCAGTAAAGTCCGACGGCCAAAAACCAAGGTCGGGAATCGAGGGATCAGGAGCTCCATCTCCGGCATTCATTGCATAGTCAGTTCTGGCAACCTGATCGATTGGACTGAGCAATCCACGTTGGTCTCCACAAAGCGTGCAAGCAGGGTTCATGTTAAAGAGCTCACCACCGCGACGGCTAGGACAATTGTACAACGGAACGGACGACTTCATCCGTCTTCGAAGGTCTGCATCCCGTTGAGAGGCCGCACTACTGTATTGGCCCAATTCATAGATTGCACTTTGTTCGATGAAAGGCAAAATGGAAAAGTCCCAGCTTCCTGGCTGTCCATTTCGACCTCCGATATCAGAGAAGCCTGGCCACTGATAGCCCCAGCCCCCTGAAGGAAATTGGCGTTGAGCCGACTCGAAGTTAAGAGTCGCAAGCCCCAACTGCTTCAGGTTGTTTTGGCAACTCATCCGTCGAGCTGCTTCGCGCGCAGCCTGTACCGCCGACAAGAGTAGGCTAACCAATATTCCGATGATTGCGATCACCACCAACAGTTCCACCAGAGTGAATGCGTGCTTCCTGTTCCAATTGCATATCCGATTGCGGCAGTTGTTTTCATAACCATTTACGATTGGTTGTTTCATGGCACGGACCTCCCCTAATACCTTGGACAAGATTTTTCGGTTGGTTCACGAGGCAGCGAAGTCTTATGGAGGCTTCGCACTACCGGACCTCGAACTATTCTTTCGCACAGCATGTACTTTAAGTTTCGCCATCCGTCGCGCCACGGACGAAGGTGTGGGGGACGATTTCGTCCGTCTTTCCTAAGTTTCGCTGGGACCTGCCCAATACGCAAACCAGCCAACGTTGATTTCGCAATCATCTCGCTGGCGAACTCCATTCCCAGACTCTCCAATCCTAGTCCGAGAATGGTGTCGCGTCGAAACCCGCGTATCCCACACTGAAAATCTCGCACATCGGAACGGAAAAGTACACAACCAATTCGAGTGAGCAAAGGATTGCCGAAGTATCTGTTCAG
>Ga0247834_1000795_pt1 | contig 58501 bp, 54 predicted proteins | sample LaCruzMarch2015__8_FD_187118 | JGI IMG/M metagenome (GOLD analysis project Ga0247834, IMG submission 187118) | Freshwater microbial communities from meromictic Lake La Cruz, Castile-La Mancha, Spain - LaCruzMarch2015_12m | ecosystem: Environmental > Aquatic > Freshwater > Lake | place: Spain...
CGCCTTCGCCTTCGCCTTCGCCTTCGCCCTCGCCTTCGCCCTCGCCCTCGCCTTCGCCTTTGCCTTCGCCTTCGCCCTCGCCTTCGCCGGCGGCAAGACCATCACCTCCGCAGAGGCCCTCGGCGCACACAAAGCCTGCCGGGCAATCGCTGTCGGTGGTGCAGCCGATTCCAAGGGCCGTGCTGACACAGCCATGGATGGTCCACAGCGACAGCGCCGCGGTCACCACCAACATGCCGGACAGCTCGCGGGTCTGGACCACAGCCAAGCATAGCGGGCCCGGCGGTGGTGTCGGAAAGTGTCCCGACCAATCCACCGCTGACGAACGGAACTGTGTCGTCGATGGGCCATGGCCCGTGGTCGGAACCGAGCCGTGGCACGGCTTGCGGGGCTGGCTTTCATCCGTCATGCAACGGCCATGGCTGAAGACGACAACGACCTCGATGAGACGCACACGCGGGCGCGGGGCGGCGATGACTTTGCGGGCCGCCTCTCGATGGCGATGGACGTGCTGGAGGACCTCGTCGGTGACCATGGGCTGCTGGCCAGCGTCGACGTCGCCACCCGTCAGCGGCTCCAGCGCTTGTGCGGGACCGTCGCCAAGCCCGACGTGAAGGACCGCAAGAAACTGCAGAAGGCCACCGCACGGGCCGAGCACGGAGCCAGGCGGGCCGCCGACATGTCCCTGCGCCTCGACGCCGGCATCCAGAAACTCCGCCAGGAGCCCGTCTTCATCACGCCGCCGCTGTTGGCGTCGGGGCCCGCCGTCAACGATGCCCGCGACGACGGCCGCGCCGACCTCGACGACGCCCGCGGCGACCTCGACGACGCCGACGAAGACGACGGCACCCCCGGCGCTCCTCGTGAACTGCACGATGCCCGGGTCTGTTACGTCTGCAAGCAGCGCTACACGGCCCTGCACAGCTTCTACGACCAACTGTGTGTGCCCTGTGGCGACGAGAACTTCGCCAAGCGCGAGCCCCGCTTCGACCTGCGGGGACGGGTGGCCCTCATCACGGGGGCCCGGGTGAAGATCGGCTACCACGCGGCCATCATGCTGCTGCGCAATGGCTGCCGCGTCGTCGTCACCACCCGCTTTCCCGCCGACGCTGCCGCCCGCTTCGCCGCCGAGAAAGACGCCGCCGACTGGTTGCCGCGCTTGTCGGTGTGGGGCCTCGACCTGCGCCACACGCCGTCGGTGGACGCCGTGGCTCGTCACCTGGCGAGCACCCTGGGCCGGCTGGACTTCGTCATCCACAACGCCTGTCAGACCGTGCGCCGCCCGCCGGGCTTCTACGCCCACCTGATGGAGACCGAGACCACCCTGGCGTCGTTGCCGGCGTCGGCGCGACCAAGCCTGGAAGCCTGGCAAACGTTCGTCCACGAGGACCACAGCGCGAAGGGGGCGCTGTTGTCGGGGGTTGCCCGCTCGGCGGCGCTCTCCCAACTGGGCCACGACGTCGACAGCCGGGGGCTGTTGGGTGCGGCCTCGGCATCAATCCAGGAATCTACTCTGCAGTCGATATTCCCGGCGGGGCTCCTCGACGCCGACCTCCAGCAGATTGACCTCCGCCAGCACAACTCCTGGCGCAGCACCCTGGGGGACGTGCCCGTCGTGGAGCTGCTGGAGGTGATGTTGGTGAACGCGGCGGCGCCCTTCGTGCTGACGAGCAAGCTGTTGCCGTTGTTGAAGCAGGACAATGTGCTGCGGGACCGCCATGTGGTGAACGTGTCGGCGATGGAGGGGCAGTTCTATCGACGTCGCAAGACCGAGAAGCATCCCCACACCAACATGGCCAAGGCCGCCCTCAACATGATGACCCGCACCAGCGCCCAGGAGTGCGCGCCCCACGGCATCTGGATGAACGCCGTCGACACGGGGTGGATCACGGACGAGGACCCCGCCCAGATCGCGGCCCGCAAGGCCGTCGACCACGCCTTCAGCCCGCCCCTGGACATCGTCGACGGCGCCGCCCGCATCGTCGACCCCATCTTCGCGGGGCTCACCAGCGGCACCCATGCCTGGGGCATCTTCTTCAAGAACTACAAGGCCGCACCCTGGTGAGCCTGGTTGCGGAGCCGTCAGGGCAGGTGTCGCTCGTCGAGGAGCGACAAGGGGGCCGCGATGCCGGCGAGGGCGTGTTCGACCCACTGCAACACGTCATCGCCGCGCAGGGGCAGGGTCCGCATCTCCTCGAGGGTGAAGAAGCGGGCTTCGAGGGTGTGCTCGTCGGCGACGCGCTTGGGCGGGGTGTCGTCGGCTTCACGGGCCAGGTAGATGACGCGGATGCGAGCCGAATCGGGCAGGGGACGGTGCTCGATGCCGAGGATGCCTTCGAGCACGACGTCGATGCCGGCTTCTTCCCGGGTCTCCCGGATGGCGGCGTCGGCCCAAGTCTCGCCCGGGTCCTTGCGGCCTGCGGGCAGGTACCACAGCTGCCCATGCTTGCGCTCGTGGACGAGCAGGGCCCGGCGGCCGCGGCGAACGACGACGAGGGAGAAGCCGTGGGTGGCGATGGGGTCTCTGGCCATGGTGTCGGTGACGATACCACCCGTCATCAACGCTGGCGCTGACGGGCGTGGCCGACGACGTTGACCATGAGTCCCACAAAGATGAGCCCGGCACCGACGAGGGTCGTCATCGTCAGGGCTTCGCCGAAAATCAGGAAGCCCCAGCCGGCGGCGAAAACAACCTGCAGGTAGCCGACGGCGGTGGCGGGGCCGGCGGGGACGAGGCCGATGCCCCTGGTCATCAGCACCTGGCCCACCTGGGTGGCGATGCCGATGCCGAGCAGCAGCAGCCACTCCACGCCGCGGGGCATGACAAAGACCGGCAGCACAAACGGGAGCGAGGCCGGTACGGCGATGAGCGAGAAGTAAAAGACGATGACGAGGGGATGGTCGGTCTCGCGCAGCTTGCGCACCGTGGTGTAGGCGGCGGCGCTGGCGGTGGCGCTCACGAGTGCTGCGGCGACCCCGAGGGGCGGCAGCGGTGCTCCATCGGCGCCGGCGACAAAGAGGCCGCCGGGGGCCACGACGACGACGACGCCGGCGGCGCTCAACAGCAGTGCCAGCACCAGCGACAGCCCCACCTTCTCGCGCAGCACCAGGGCCGCCGCCGCCGCCGTCAGCACCGGGTTGAGGTAGTGGATGACGGTGGCGTCGGCGAGGCGCAGCGCCGTCACGGCGTAGAAGAACGTCAGCAGGCCGATGAAGCCGAAGGCGCTGCGGAGCATCAGCAGGCCCCGGGCATTGCCGAGCATGGCGATGCCGCTGCTGCGCAACAGCACGACGCTGAGGACCGCTGTGATGATGGCCCGGGCCAGCACCATCATGGGGCTTGGCAGGGTCTCGCCGGCGACTTTGACGAGGACGCTCATCACCGAGAACGCCGCCGCCGCGCCAATCAACGACAGGGTCCCGCGCAGGGGGGCATCCGCCGGCACCTGCGCCGGTACAGGGCCTGACCCTGCCGCCGGGGGCGTCAACTGCCCCGCACCACGCGCTTGGCCCCTTCGGCCTCGAGCAACACGACGACGCGATCGACGACCTCACCCTGGATGACGATGTCGTCGCCGTCGACGCGGGCGCCGGTGCCGAGCTTCTTCTTCATCGCCGTGCACAGGGTGTCCCTGGCGTCGGGCAGCACGCCGCTGACAATGGTGACGGTCTTGCCGCCGTGGCCCTTGCGGGTGAGGCGCACCACGACCTTTTCACCGAAGCGTTTGACGACCTTCTCGACGACGGGGGCTGCCGGGGCTGGCGGGGCCTCGGGCAGCGACGCGCGCAGGGCCTGCAGGGCGGCAAACGGCGACTGCGCCGGGTCCGGCGTCGTGGTCGACGTCGCGGCCGGGGTCTTGTCGTTGCGGCGTTCGCTCCACTTGGCCATCAGCGTCTCCAGCGGCCGGCGCCGTCTTCGTCTTCGTCTTCTGCTTCGTCATCGCCGACGTCTTCGTCGACGCCTCCGTGGACCAGGTCGGTGGCACCCGCGACCTCACCGGCGCCCGCGATGTCGAGGTCGACGCCCACGGGGCAGTGGTCGGAGCCGAAGATCTGGGGCGAAATCCAGGCGTCCAGCAGATGCTCCTCGAGGGAGCGCGACATCACCACGTAGTCGATGCGCCAGCCCTGGTTGTCGCTGCGGGCGTCGACGCGGGTCTCCCAGAAGGTGAACTGGCGGGGCAGGTCGCCCTTCTCGGCGCGGAAGGTGTCCATGAAGCCCGCCGCCAACAGCCGGTCGAGCCAGGCCCGCTCGACGGGGAGACAGCCCGATTGGCCCGCCCACCGTTCGGGCTGGGCCAGGTCGAGGTCGGTGTGGGCGACGTTGAAGTCGCCGGTGATGACGACGGCCCGGCCGCTCTTCTGCAAGTCGACGACGGCGTCGGTGAAGGCGTCGTGCCAGGCGTGCTTGAAGGCGAGGCGGTCGTCGGAGGAGCCGCCGTTGGGAAAATACACCGTCAGCAACACGAAGGCGCCGAGGTCGACGGCCACGATGCGGCCTTCGGCGTCGTATTCGGGGTGTTCACGGCCCCCGATGGTGAAGGCGAAGGGCTCGGCCTGCAGGCCGTCCTTCACGAAGATGGCGGTGCCCGAGTAGCCCTTCTTGACGGCGTGAAACGACCACCAGGAACGGTGGTAGCCGGGCGGGCTCTTGAGGGCGTCTGTCACGTGGTCGGGCTGGATTTTCGTTTCTTGCAGGCAGACGACGTCGAGGTCGCCGGCGAAGGCCCAATCGAGGTCGTGGCGGCCCATCACTGCCCGCAGCCCGTTCACGTTCCAGGAGGTGATGCGCATGACGGCGGCTACCGACGTGGGGGCCCGAGGGCAACGCCATGACGCGTCCGATGGTCCAGCGCCGCCGCCGGGTTCAGGGCAACAGGGGCGCCAGCAGCCACGCCAGCAAGGCCCCGAGGGCCAGGGCCACCAGCCGCAGGCGCGGCGCCGGGGAGACCAGCAGGGACAGCGCGGTGGCGCCGACGACGCCCACCACCAAAACGCTTCCCGGGGCTCCAGGAGGGCCCATGGCGGCCGTGACGCCTGCCCCCGCCATTGCGAGCACCGCGGTGGCTCCCAGGGCGCCCAGGGGCCGTCTGGCGCCGATCAGGGTGAGCAGCAGGGCCGCCGTTACCAGGGCCAGGGGCCAGCCCGGGGCATGTGGGTGTCGCACCGACAGCGTCGCCGTCGTCCCCTGGGCCCAGAGCATGGTGGCGCGGTCGCCGCCGTCGTCGAGAATCTTCAGCAGCAGCCGATGGGTTTCCGGCAGCTTCTGCAGCCCGCCAACCTCGAGTTCGACTTCGCCGACGCCGCCACCGGGACAGCGGGCCCCCAGCCGCAGGGCCCGGCCGTCCTCCTCGACGTCTTCGGCCACGACGGTGCCGGGGCAGATGGCCTCGCCGGCCCGCACCACCACCGGGCTCTCGCCCAGCAGGGCGGCGTCTCCCCGGGCAAAGACGAGTTCGACGTCGACGGTGACGGTGTCGTCAGCGTCGGCGTCGCGGCCAACGACGACGGTGCCCTGGCTGACGCCGGCGGTATGGGCGGCGCACACCAACAGCCAGGCAAAGGGCAGGGCCATGGTGTCAGGGCCTCAGCGCATGGCGACGATGAGGCCGAGCACCACCGCCACCAGGGCGGCGGCGCCAAAGCCCAGCAACAGCCGGGTGCGCTGCCGCTCGACCTGCTGGAGGGCCTGGACCTCGCCGTCGTTCAGGGTGTCGCTGTCGGCGCCGCTGTGGAGGGCGCTGTCGCCGCCGGCGGCTTCCACGAGGCGGGCGGCGACGTCCTTGGGGCCAAGGCTTGGCGGGTTGGTGTTGCGCAGGGGATTGCCCGCCCACGGGGGCCACGTGATCCGCATGGTGGGGGCGGCCACCCGCAGGCGGCGGAGGTCGTTGGCGTCGAGGATGGCCTTGGCGGGCATCTCTTTGGTGCTGCGCAGGGGCTGGTTGCTCTGGGCCGTCACCGCGGCCCGCAAAGCGGCGGGGCCGCCCTTGCCGAAGGTGGCGCTGGCGTCGGCGCAGACCCGGGCGACGGCGCGGGCGCTCTGCAGGCGGGAGGCCGGGTCTTGCACGATCATGGCCCACAGGACGTCGACCTGGCGGGGGGCCAAAGGGCGGCCCTCGAGGTCCACCAATGACCACAGGGTCTCGTGGGTGAGGGTGGCCATCTGCTCGTCGGGGACGGCGTGGCCCAGGCTCATCTCCAACAAGAAGCGCCCCAGGGCCCACACGGCGGCAACGGGGGTGCGGCCGGGACCCTCGGGGGCCACATAGCGGGTATCGAGGGCCGCTGGCTGCAGGGTGACGCTGCCGTCGCGCTCGACGACGATGCCGGCGGGGGCGAAGGCCGTCGGATCCATCCGCTCGGCGACGCGGGCCCCCAGGGTGAGCACAGCGGCGGGGGACAGGGGCCCCTCAAGGTGCACGCCACCGCCAACGACGGCGGCGCCCATCATGATGGTCTTGGGGGTCGTTGATGCCGCCGCCGCTGCCGACGCCGCCGGTGACAGCGGGGCCGCCTCGATGAGCACGGTCTTTTTGGCGGCTGGCGGATCGGGTGACGTCATGACGGCTTCGACGACGGTATCGGCGTCGGGCTTCATGTCCGCCCCGCCAGCGCTCCCGGAGGGGCCTGGTGGCGCCGATGGCTGTTCGTCGGCGTTCATGATCAGGTCGCCGGGATGGTGAAGGGGTGCTTGCGGGGGCGGTCGCAGGCCTTGTCGGTGCAGACCTGGACCTCAACGACGCCGTCGATGGCGCCCGTCCCCGGGGTGAGCTTGGCCTTGATGGCAACGTCGCCTTCGAGGATGACGCTGGTGCCGAGGGCCCCGAGGTCCTTCTTGGTGCCGGCGGGGATGTCGGCGGCGCCGCTCATGGCCCAACCGTTTTGGGCGGTGACGTTCAGGGCCACGGGCTTGCTGACCTCTTCACCGGGGCCGTAGGCGTGGAAGCCCTCTTTGATCTTCAGCTGCACCGTCAGGGTCTCTGTGCCCTTGTCCCAGGTCGGTGCGACGGCGAGGGCGCTCGCCCAGTCCGGGGGGGCTTCGGGCAGGGGCTGGGGCTTTTGCACCATGCCGTCGTTCTTGACGGGCTTGGGCTTGCCAAAGCCGTCGTCGGCGGCGGGGGTCTCGCAGGCGGCGACGGCGCCGACGGTGGCGACGGCGATGACGGCAGCGGCGACCCGGGCGACGGCAAACAACGACTTCAGCATGAGCGCTCCTGGAGAGGCGATGGGACAGACACAGGGCGTAGCGTCGCCCGTGCCCCCGCGAAAGGGCACCGGCACATCCCTGTGTAGGTTTTTTTCACACATCTGTCGATCGCCGCTTTGCGTCATCCCAGCCGTGGGCTAGCAGGCGGGGGAAGGGTGCGGCGACAGCGACCGTCCCCACAAAGACAACGCCAGCCCCGTGACGGTTCGTCGACGACGAACGCCCGGGTCGGCGGTCAGGGATCGACCGTGTGACGGCCGCCGTCGACGGAACACCAGAGGGATCGCCCATGCGCAGCCTGCCTTTTCCCCGTCGTCTGCAGCTCGTGAAGCTTCTGCGTGCCCATGGCCTGCGGGACGTCGAGCGCTTGCGTGAAGACGAGCTCAAAGAGGCCCTGGCCCGCCTGTCGATCCTGATGCCCGATGTGGCAAGCCAGACCCCGTGGGTGGCCCAGGCCCCGTCGTCCCAAATGGGGGGCGCGTCGGCGTCGGTGCCGTCCATCGACGACGACAGCGACGACCCCCACTGCCTGCCCCGCTTCAAGGAGCCCCGGGCCTTCCTGCCCAACGGCGAGCGCACCTTTGTGCGGGTCATCGCCGTCAAGCCCCGCCGGTTGTTCGTGACCTGGGACCTGCGCTGGGACCTGCCCGACGGCGCCACCCGCCTCGAGGTCATGTGGCGCGACGTCCTTGGGGAATCCCCCGCCACCGCCGACCTGCTGCGCCAGCAGCCCGCCCTGTCCGTCGGCGTCGATCGCCTGGCCCCCGGCTGGTACGTCGACATCCCCGCCGACCGGCTGGCCGTGGTGGTCCGCCTCGTCATCGACGCCGCTGACGGCCCCGTCGTCATCGCGGTCTCCAACGTCGCTCTGACGCCCCCCGCCCGCCCGGCCCCGCCGGGACCGTTGTGGCTCGCCACCCTGCAGCCCGGCGTCGACCGCCGCACCCTGCGCGGCGCTGGCCTGTTGAAGCCGACCTTGCCCGATGGCGCCTCCGTCGAGACCCGCGGCGAAGCCCTCCCGGACAGCGTGCTGGCGCCAGCCACGGTGTCGTCGCTGCCGTTGTCGTCGTCGTTCCGCTTCGCGGGTCACACCGACGAAGAGCGGCCGTCGTCGTCGTCCCAGGCGGCCAAGGGGCAGTCCCTGTCGTCGTCAGCCATGGCGGGTCGGTCATGAGCAGCTCCCTCGTCATCGCCCTGCACGGGCACTTGCCGTTTTTGCACCACCCCGAGCACGAGCATTTCCTCGAGGAGGATTGGCTCTTCGAGGGCGTGGCCGACTGCTACCTGCCCATCCTGGCCATGCTCGACGGCTGGGCCCGTGACGGCGTCAACGCCGGCATCACCATGGGGTTGTCGCCGCCGCTGCTGTCGATGTTGTCGGTGCCCCTGCTGCGCGAGCGCACCGTGCGCGCCCTGCAGGCCCGCACCACCCTCGCCCACCGGGCCTTGAAGGAGCACAGCGACGACAGCCCCTGGCGTCCGGCCCTGGTGTGCGCCGTCGACGAGGCCGACCGCGGCCTCGCCCGCTACGAGGCCTGCGGCCGCGATCTGGCTCGGGCCTTCGCCGAGCACCACCACGCCGGCCGCGTGGAACTCATGACCTGCAGCGCCACCCACGGGCTGGCGCCGGTGCTCCTCGACGAGGGCAGCATCAACGCCCAGGTCAAGGAGGCCGTGCGGGCCCACGAGCGCTTCCTGGGCTTCCGTCCCCGGGGCATCTGGCTCCCCGAGTGCGGCATCCACCCCATGGCCCTCGACGCCCTCGCCGACGAGAACCTCTGGTTTACGTTCTGCGAAGACCGCGCCGTCCGCTTTGCCTGGCCGCCCCCCCAGCACGACGTCTACCGCCCCCTGTGGAGCCCCGAGGGCATCGCCCTGTTCCCCCGTGACCCGGGTTCCGCCAAGGAAGTCTGGAGCGCCCAGGAGGGCTATCCCGGCGACTTCCGCTACCGCGAATTCTACCGCGACCTCGGCTACGACGCCCCCGACGCTTGGCTCGACCCCGTGCACAAGCAGGGCACGGGCGCCAAGAAGAACGTCGGCGTGAAGCTCCACCGGATCACGGGCCGCGTGGGCCTTGACGAGAAGCAGCCCTACGATCCCCTCGCCGCCGCCAAGGCCACCGCCGAGCACGCCTGGCACTTCGCCCGCCGTCGCACGGAAGACGCCGCCGACGTCGAGGCCGCCCTCGGCGACAGCCCCTGCATCACGGCGGCCTTTGACGCCGAGCTCTTTGGCCATTGGTGGCATGAGGGTCCCTGGTTCCTCGATGCGTTCTTGCGCATCCTGGCCAAGGGCGAAGTCGACGGCCGGGCCTGCCCCAAGCCCGTCACCGCGTCGGGCTACCTCACGGCCAACCCCACCCAACAGGTCAGCTACCCCGCGGTCAGCTCCTGGGGTGACGGCGGCGCCTTCGACGTGTGGGTCAACGAGAGCAACGATTGGCTGCCCCGCCGCGTCTACGACGTCCGGGCCCGCCTGGCCGGCGCCGTCCATCGGCACCAGCACGAAGAGAAGGGCAGCATCATCTACCGGGCCCTGCAGCAGGCCACCCGCGAGGTCCTGTTGGCCCAGTCGTCGGACTGGCCCTTCATCCTCACCATGGGCACCCAGACGGGCTACGCCACCAAGCGGCCGGTCGCGCACCTGTCGCGAGCCCACCGCCTGTTGGCCATGCTCGAGCGCGGCGGCATCGACGAGGGCGACCTCAGCCAGCTGGAAGAGCGGGACCCCGTGTTCCGCGACGTCGACCCCAGCCTCTTTGGCTGAGCTGGCCATCAGCCTGCATCGACCACGAAAAAGCCCGGCCAACGCCGGGCTTTTTCGTGTGCCTCATCGAGACGACCGTCGTCTTCAGAAGTTGATGACGGCGTCGATCTGGGCCTGGGTCATGCCCGTGCGGTACTGACCGTCGGTGGCGTAGTTGGTCAGGATGTCGAGGACGGCGGCGTCGGCGACGGGTGTGGCCTCGGTGTTGACCAGGGCGGTGGCGCTGGTGTCGACGGGGCTCAACACGATGAACTGCACGATGGCCACGGTGGCGCCGGGGGCGACGCTGATGGTGAACGTGTTGGTGATGTCCTCGCTGCCTTCGACGATGGTGAAGCCCGTGGTGGTGTCGGCCCGCGTTCCCGTCGCGGTCTCAAACACGATCGTCGAGCCCGTGCCAAACGCCAGGCCGACGTCGCGATCGCCCCGGCCCAGGTCGAACGTCGACAGGCCCTTGCCTTCAGCGCCGACGGGGACGTTGATGGCGCCGCTGTCGTCGGAGCCCAGGTCCGTCGTGTAGGTGACGGTGGTGTCGATGGCGGTGGCGGTGGTGTTGGTGAAGGTGTCGGTGGTGCGGCCCCAGAGCTGGTTGGGCACGGTGTAGAACGAGCGCTGCACGTCGAGTCCGGCGAGGGTGCGCACGCCCGAGGTGACGTTCTGCGCTTCGTCGGCGGCGTTGACGGCCCAACCGCTCAGGTCGGTGTCAAAGGTGCCGTTCACGATGCCGGCGAGGTCGGCGATGCCGTCGGAGAAGGTCACGGTGTCCACGAACCAGCGGTCGGCGAAGTCACCCGCCGAGGCCTTGACCTCGATGGCGATGGTGACCGTCAGGCCCTGCATGGTGGTGATGTCGATGGTCCCGGCGGTGAGGTTTGCCGTCAGGACGGTGGCGCCGTTGCTGACGAGGATTTGCGTGGAGGACGGCTCATCCGTGAAGCTTTCGTTGCGGCTGAAGCCATTGTCGGTCCAGGTCAAGGCGGTGGCGGTGGCGGGGACGGCCACCACCTGCTCCAGGCGCGACAAGGAGCTCGGTCGCAGGACGGCGACACCGTCGGCGCCAAACGTCACGGGGGTGGCACCGGTGCAGTCGGCCATGGTGGGGCCGAAGAAGGTCTGCTCGGCGTAGGTCTGGTCGCTGGGGAACGACTCGGCATCGACGCCGACGCCGATCGACAAGACCAGGGCGTTGTCGAACTGGTCGTTGCCGCCGTCGTCGATCGAGAAGTCGCGGTCGAGGTCCCACACATTGGCGAAATCGTCGGTGTCGACGGGGACCGACGTCTGGGCAAACTGCAGGACGGGCTGGTTGGCCGGGGTGATGGCCGACGAGAGGATCGGCAACTGGCCACGCATGTTGGGGGCACAGAGGTCGCCGACGGTGGGTTCGCCTTCTCCTTCGCCTTCACCTTCGCCTTCGCCTTCGCCTTCGCCTTCGCCTTCTCCTTCTCCTTCGCCTTCGCCTTCGCCTTCGCCTTCGCCTTCGCCTTCGCCTTCGCCTTCGCCTTCGCCACCGTCGGCGGGAGCGTCACAGCCCGCTGCGCCAACCACGACCAGACCAGCCACCATCATCGAAATCTGCGCGACCTTCATCTTCATGCGTGCCTCCAAGGGGGAGGCGGGGTGTGTCACAGCGGAATTCGACCCATCAACCGACGGGCGAGGTGTATCGAAATCAACACCCACTCAGCCAAAGCGCTGCAGCCAGCCGATGCGTTCATCGATGGCCTCGAGCTGTCGTCGGACAGCGTCCAGCTCGTCCTCTTCGACAACCCGCTCTGCCTCCCGCTCATGCCGCCAGGAGCGGGACGCCCCGAGATCCATGCGCCAACCAGCCTGTCGCCGATGGCGTTTCAGGATGGCTTTTGCATCGTCGGCTTGCCGTCGCAGCTCTTTCACGACGGCCTTGGCTTCCTGACGCTCGGCCTTCAGGATGCCGCGGCGGGTCTGCAACTCGTCGAGGATCGTTCGCCGCTCAGCCTCGTCGCGGGGTGTGTGTTCCACCTTCACGGCCAGGGAATCGGCGGCCTTTGCCAACCTGGCGGCATCAATGCGTGCTCGTTCGGCGGCGAGCTTGGTGCGGTCCACCCGACTGGCGCGCACCCAGGGCGCTTCATCGGGGCTGCCAGGGACCGACACGGCCGCCATGGCGTCGTCGGCAAAGCTGTCGAGCACGCGGGCGGCCACGTCGATGGCCTCGATGACGACGCAGGCCTCGTCGTCCCAGGCGACGGCATCGCTGAACTGCTGAAGCCCGGCGAAGGCGGTGTTGAGGGCCGCGACCTGCTGACGAAACGCCTCGACGTCGACGTCGGGGGCCTCCACCAGCAGCGGGGCTGCGCGACCTTCAGCGTCTTGCCTCGCGACGAGCTGCAGCCTCTCGGCTTCACGGAGCTGGGCGATGGCGCGCTGTTGGCCGTGGCGGTGCCGAACAACGAGCCCGACGCCGATGCCGGTCGCCAGGATGATGATGATGGCCAGTTCCATGGGAGCCCCCGTTGCGCGCCGCAAGGACACTCCCATGAGGCCGGGTGACGGCGAAGCGCATCGCCATCATGTGGTGCCTGGACCTCGATGTGGTGAAACATGGCACACAAAAATATGCACACAAAATCAAACAATTAGACTCAGTCTTTCAGGCAGCGTGGTGTTCACTCCCCATCACGGTGACGCCAATTGGCACCCGGACGCCGCCGGACTGGTGGCACGTCCCTTGAGCAAGGGGGACCGGGTTCGCCGACGCCCGGCGACCCTCCTGGAGTTCCCCATGCGCCTGGTTCGTGCCGCCTTGATCCTGCTCACCGTCGTCGTCGCCGCTGCCTGCGGCCCCTTGCGCTACGCCGTGCCCGCCAACCAGGTGGCTGCCGGCGCCGACGTCGACATCAGCGCCGACGTCAAGAAGGACGCGGGCCTGACGGTGGTCGGCGTCGTCATCGAGAACCTGGCGCCGGCGGAGCGCATCAAGGCCGGCAGCGCTCACTTCGTCGCCTGGCAGCGCACGGGCTCGAACGTGACGTGGTCGCGCATCGGCACCCTCGTGTACGACGAAGGGGCCCGCACGGGCCGCCTTGAGGGCGTGACGGTGCCGGCCCTCGGCTTCGAGCTGGTGGTGTCTGCAGAAGAGCGCGCCGATCCCGCGTCGCCGTCGGCCACCATCATCGTCTCCCAACGGGTCAACTGAGCTGCGTCTGCATTGAGCTCGCGACCGGCAGCCCTGCTGTGAGCCGTGATCGTCTGTGGCACCATCCCCCGGTCGACCCCAGTCGACAGGGGAGGTCCACCGATGGTCAACCGCCTGACAGTCGTGTTGCTGGCGATGCTCGCCGTCGCCGGTGCCGACGTGCGCGCCGAGACCTGGTCCGACGAGACCGACGACGACAACAGCGAACTGATTCCGCCGCGCACGGCGACAGCGCCGGCGTCGCCGTGGTTCGGGCTCCCTGGGCCCCTGGCGGCGGGGATTGCAGCGGGCGGGCTGACCGCCATTCCCGCAGCGGTGTTGATCGGCAGCCTGGGGCTGGCGACGGTGGTTCCCGAGGCCCTGGTGGTCTCCATGGCGATGCCGGTGTTCATCATGGGGTCGTTGGCCCTCGGTCCCGTGGTGGCGCCGTTTGCGGCGGGTCGCGTGGACGACGCCGCGGGAGGATGGTTGGCAGCGGGGACCGGTGTTGGTGCCCTGGTGGGTGGCTTGATGGGGGTCGGCGCCGGGGCCGCCTTCTCCGTTGCCCAGCGGGACCTGGTGGCCATCTCCATCATGCATACCGACGGCACTGATGGCGGTTGGGGGGGCGTGCTGATGGGGAGCGCTGGCGCGCTGGTGGGCATCAGCGCCGGCGCCGCCGTGGGGGCCACCGTGACGGCGTGGGGCCTCGAATAGGTGAAGGTGTTTCACTGCATCGGCCAACCTTGACCCATCCGACCACGCCCTGAACACGCTGCCGACGTGGATTTCGAACAGCTGTTCGGATCGACGTCGACGAATGGTCTTGAATCGGCGGCTCTTTCACGTCATCGCTTGGTCATGGCGACGATGGATTTGGCTCCTTTCCGTACCCGCATCATTGGCACCGGCGGCTGGGCCCCACCGCGGGTGGTCACCAACGACGAGATGCAGAAGCTCGTCGACACCAACGATGAGTGGATCGTGCAGCGCACGGGCATCAAGACCCGTCGCCTGATCGACTTCGAGGGGCAGCTCGGTACGTCGGAAATGTGCGAGCACGCTTCCCGCCAGGCCCTCGACGACGCTGGCCTCACCGCCGCCGACATCGACCTCATCGTCGTCGGCACCGTCACGCCCGACCTGCGGCTGCCGTCGTGCGCCATCATGTTGCAGGACCGTCTGAAGGCGAAAAACGCCGCCGCCTTCGACGTCCTCGCTGCCTGCGCGGGTTCGGCCTACGCCCTCAGCGTTGCCGACAAATTCCTCGCCTCGGGCTCCATCAAGCGGGCCCTCGTCGTCGGGGCTGAGACCCTGACCTCCATCACCAACTGGACCGACCGCAACACCTGCGTGTTGTTTGGCGACGCCGCCGGCGCCTTCGTCGTCGAAGCCGTCCCCCGCGCCGCTGGCGGTGCTGGCCTCATCGACGTCGACATCTACTCCGACGGCAGCACCTGGCAGCACATCTACATCCCCAAGGGCGGCAGCCTGCATCCCTTGAAGCCCGGCGATGTCGAGGAGAAGCAGGACCGCCTGATCATGAATGGCCGCGAGGTCTACAAGTTCGCGGTGCGCTCATTGGTGGAGGCCGCAAAGACCGTCCTCGCCGACAACGGCTTCACCATCGACGACGTGGACCTGGTGTGCGCCCATCAGGCGAACCTGCGCATCATCGAGGCCATCGCCGACCGCACCCACATCCCGCTGGACAAGTTCGTCATCAACATTGACCGCTACGGCAACACGTCGTCGGCGAGCCTGCCCATCACGTTTGACGAGGCCCGCCGCGACGGCCGCATGAAGCCCGGTCAGCTCGTGCTGATGATGGCCATCGGCGCCGGCATGACCTGGTCCGCCGGCCTGTATCGGGCCTGAAGGGTCGTGGTCAGCCGCCCACGCTCCATGGGGTGATGGCGGCGCCACACATGAGCATGCGGGGCCCCATGTAGGGGTTCGCCATTGTCGGTGAACGCTGCACCCAGCGCGGGTACGTCGTCGTCATGGGGCATTCGAACAGGAAGTAGCCCTGCTGCAGGCGTGGCTCGGCGATGAGCTGCCCGATGAGGGCCCGCATGAGTTCTCCGTACGCTGGCCGCACCGTGTCGAGAGGCGCGTCACCGAGGGCGTGGAGGTCGCGGGCGGCGCGGGCGACGGCGGCGGCAGCAGGCGTGACTTCGGGCATGGCTTCGACGGCGCGGGCGATGCGTTCGGCGCTCTCGGCGACGCCCGCTGTGCTGTCCCGGGCGAGGGCGGCGCTCATGGCGTCGACGTCGGCGAGCACCGGCCCCCAGGCCCCGGCGTCGGGGCAGGCCGCTCCATCGGCGGAGACCGGGACCGGTGCCATCGCGGGCGGGCCTTCGAGGGCCGCCCGGGTGGTGAGGCCGCCGACGACGAGGACGGCGACGACGGCGATGATGGCCTGGCCGGGGACGATGCGCTGGATGGGCTCCTTCACGCGCACCTGGCAGACGTCGCCGGGGCACAGCACGGCCGGTTGGCCGGTGAGCTTGGTGTAGAGCACGCAGCCGATGCAGATGCCAAAGGCCGTCTCGCTGAACATCAGCACCAGACACAGGGCGCAGATGGCGATCTTCCACGGCGTCATCACGCCGAAGACGATCACGAGGAAGAACATGGCCACCGACAGCACGACGCCGATGCTCCAGGCGAAGCGCTTCTGCACGGCGCCGACGTACTCGGGGGTCTGGCGGGACACGGCGAGCCGACCGAGGATCATGGTCGGCGAAAAGCGCGGGTTCACGAGGACGCGGATGAGGAAGTCGACCATGAAGGTCGTGATGAAGATCTGCGAATAGCGGAAGTCCATCGTCTGCAGCGAGTAGACGAACATGGCGAGGCCGCAGGCGAACATGATCCCCGCCGCGGCGCGAGCCTCACGCTCGTTGAGCACCCGCACGGGGTAGCCGGGCACGTCTTCGCCGAATTGGAACATCGCCATGGCCGCAGCATGGTGTTCCCCGCCGACGTCGGCAACGTGCGCAGCCAAGCCGGTCGAAAAGGCGTCGAACGGTCGGGTCAGGGGATGGTGACGACGCCCACGTTGCTTGGCGTTGCCCGGTCCACAGTCAGGACGGTGGTGTCGTCAATGACGATGGCGGCCGCGATGTCGCCATCGATGATGGCCACGGCGACGGCCTCGGCGTTCTGCAGACGAAACACCGTGGCCGGTCCCTGCTCGGCGGTGACCGCGATCAGGCCATCGCTGTCCCCACCGATGCTGACGCTGTGCCCGAAACGAGCCCCCTCGACGATGGCCCCGCTGTTGACGACATCCCGAAAGCCGATGGTGTTGCCCAGCACGACCACGCCACCAGCGTCGGGCAAACAGGCATCGTCAGCGGGGGCGCCAGCGAGGGCGCCGACAACGGCGTTGACGCTCACCCGGAGGTCGACAGCCGTGGGGTTTGAGCGGAAGCCGGTCTGGTTCTGGCCATCAACCAGGGTCCACTCGCCATCGAAGCCTCCAAACAGAAAGACCCCGCGCCTGGCATCGCTCACGCCGTCGCCCACGACGCCTTGCCCCACCAGCAGTCGGCCCTCGAAATCATTGATGGCTCGGGCGCTGAGGGAGACGAAGCTCACGTCGGCGTCGGCGACCAACGCTGGGGGAGTCCCGACCACGGCGCCGTTCTGAACGCCGGCACTGCGGATCTCGCTGCCCGCCAGGGCGATCCAGGACACGATCATCCGTGTGGTATCGACCGACCGGGTGATGCCGATGGCGGTGCCCGGGTCCCGGTCGGCGGCGGTGATGGTGTCGACGGTTCCCCCGTCCAGGCGAACGAGGTCGATGACGGTGCCGTGGGCCACGGCCACGATGCCACTCAACGGGCCCTTCTGCGGGTCATCGTTGATGGCGAGGGCGTCGACGGGACCGCCAGACACGGCGACAGCCTGGAGTTGGCCTGCGACGAAGGCCAGCACGCGGGAGCCCCGGCCGACGGCCGCGATGCTGGTGCCCCTGGCGCTCACCACGGGCTCCTGCGGCAGGCCCTCCAGGATCGTGGGCCCGGCCTGTGGATTCTGGGGGGTGCGGTGCTGTGGTGGCGGCGCGTTGTAGGCGGTGGGGCTGGCAGTGCCGAGACCCGCCGAGGTCACCCGGCCGACGAGGCCGAAGCAGCGGCCGGCACCAGCATCATTGCCGACATCGGTGGGTGGATCGGTCTCCACAAGACCGCTCTTGCTGGCCACCCGCATGCGGCCAATGCCGCCGTTGCCCGCGCCAAAGCCAGTGCCACCGGGGTCGTTGCCGACGCCACCGCTGATGAAGAAGGCGCCACCGCCGAAGTCCGTCTCGGCGGCCTCGATGAGGATGGTGCCGCCGGCGCCACCGCCGCTGAACTCCCCGGGGATCACGCTGCCTCCCCTCACGTCGAGGTGGCCTTGAATGCGCACGGCGCCCGTGGCCGCCAGATACAGGACGCCGCCGCCGCCGCCGCCGCTGCCGCTGCCGCCGCCGCCGCCGCCACCGCCCATCAGGGGGACAAGGTGGGTGCCGTCGTAGGTCGACGTTGGCGACGCGCCGCCCCCCGGGGTGCCGTGGGAACCGCCGTTGCCGGTGCCGGCACCGGAGATGCCACCGGGGGCAAGACCACCACCAGCGGCGTCCCCGCCCGCGAAGCCGCCGCAACCGGCCACGCCCCCGGGGGCGCCAGCGAGGTCGATCTCGCCACCGGCTTCCACCACGATGTCCCGGGTGGAAATGAGGGCGATGCCGCCGCAGAGGCCTGCGCCGCCGCCCGTGATGCGGCCGCCGCCTTGAACGGTGATGCCCTCAGCGAAGACCACCGCCAGGGGGCGGGCCCCGTCAGTGACGGTGTCTTGGACGACCGTGCGCACCTCGATGCCCAGGCACGCGGGGTCGATGGTGATGCTGCTGTCGATGGTGTCATCGACGAGGACGAGTCCAGGCTCCTCGTTCGCTATCGCCCCCGGGGTGATGACCAGCGTGTGCTGCGCCGGAACCACGAGGGCCCCGGTCACCGCGGGGATGGCGTTGCCCGCGTTGTACAGGTTTGGTGAACTCACCACCGGTCGGCAGACCGGGGCGTTGAACGTGCAGCCAAAGGTGCATTCCTGCAGGCGGTCGCTGTTGTCGCAGGCGAAGTCGCCGTCCGGGGAATTGATGCAGATGCCCGGACCGGGCTGATTCGGCGCGGCGCTGCACGTCGGCGCCCCTTGTTCGACCAGCGGTTGCTCGGCGCAGGGTTCGCCCTCGCCCTCGCCCTCGCCTTCGCCCTCGCCCTCGCCCTCGCCTTCGCCCTCGCCCGCCGCGACGGCGAGACAGCGGTCCGCCACGCACTCGAGCGCACCCGGGCAGGGGTTGGCGTCGTCACAGGCAAAGCCCGCCGCCGAGACATCGTCGGTGCTCGTGAAGAACACGCAGCCAGACGTCGCCAACAGGGCGGCCAGGATGGGCACGGCGGGCACGGCGGGCAGGGCGATGCGGGTGGGCACGGCGCGGGTCCAGACAATCGACATGGTCATTCTCCCACCAGGACCGGCACAAAAACGAGGGCCGCGCCGCCGACGACGAGGAGGCCGCCCACGATCCACGAGGCCTGCCCCACCGGCACCGCGTAGCCGCGGGACTCGACGAGGCCTGCCACTTCGCTGGCTTTCGTTGTCGCCTGGGCGTTGAGCTTGGTGGTGGCGTCACCGGCAATCTGCTCGCAGGCGATGGCCACCAGCAGCGCCAGGCCCCCCGTGGTCGCCGTGATGACGCCCGCCGTCGTTGCCAGGGTGGGCGGTTCGGGGGCGGCCGGTGCTGCTTCGTCGCTGTTGCCAGGCAACACATCGAGGTCGATGACGAGGACCCGGGTCCGCTGGCCGTCTTTGAGGGTCGGCACCTTGACGAGCAGCTCCTTGACGGCGGCCTCCACCCGGTCGGCCACGGCGCTGATGCTCTTGTCTTTGACGACGACGCGGCCGACGGCGGTGGCGCTCATGGTGTCAAACAGCGACAGGGTGAGCACGGTGTCTGTGCCCAGCTGGCCGACGCTGCCGTGCAGGACCGACCGGGCGTCCATGGCCGCCGCTATCTCCGCCAGACACGAGCCGGCAGCCTCGTCACACCCCGCCAGGCTCTTTTGGGCCTCGACGTCGAGGGCCTTTTTGACGTCGGTGGTGCTCAGCACGTCCATGCGGGCATCGCTGCCGGCGGCGGCGGTCACCATCGAGGTCAGGAGCGTGCCGTCGGCGGCGCTGGCGGCGTGCGCCATCCCACTGCACAGCAGGGCCATCAAGGCGAGCAAAGACATGCGCATGGCGCACCCTAGCTGGACGCCGGATTTGGTGCAGCGTCAAAATTCTGACGCACCACCGAAGGTATGACGTCGTGGGAGCGCCTCCCACCTGACCAGATCTGGTACAGGGTGACTCAAGAAATACCGGTGGCTGCCGAGAGGTGGCACACATGGGGCATGACTGACTTCACACGTCGCGTGCTGTTGAATGGGTTTGTGTTCGCGTCGGTCGCGTCGTTTGCGTCGACAGCAGCGGCGCAGGACCTCGTGGTCGACGGCACCACCGTCACCTTGTCTGGCTCCCAGAGCTTCGGCACGGTGACCGTGCGCAACGGCGGTGTGCTTCAGGTCACAGACTTCAACGGTACGGCGGGGACCGGCAGCCTGGAACTCATCGCCGACACCATCACGGTGGATGCCACCTCGCGCATCACGGCCACTGCGGCGGGCTTTCGCGGCGTGAAGACCCTGGCGGCCAACACCGCCGGCGGCAACGGCGAAGGCCCCGGCGGCGGCGTCGGCGGTCGCCAGGTGCGGGATTCCGGCGGCGGCGGCGGCCACGGTGGCGCAGGCGGCAACGGCACTGCCGATGGCGGCTGCGCAACCACTGACGGCCTCGGCGGCATCGCCTACGGCAACGTCGCCGACGCCACCGGCGTCGACCTCGGCTCCGCCGGCGGCGCGGCGGGCACCGCCGACAACGATGCTGGCGGCGGCGCTGGCGATGGTGGCGGCGCCATCATCCTGCGGGGTCGGGTGGTGCAGGTCGCCGGCGTCATCGAGACCAACGGCCAAGCCGGTGTCGTCGTCAACGGCGACTCTGCCGGTGGTGGCGCTGGCGGCGGCATCGTGGTGGTGGCCCAGCAGCTGGCCTGCACGGGCGCCATGCGGGCCAACGGCGGCAGCGGTGGCAACACCGACGATGACGGTGGTGGCGGCGGCGGCGGTCTCATCAAGGTCTTCTTCCAGACGGGCACGGCCACCTGCACCCTGGAGGTCAACGCTGGCGGGACCGGCAACTGCGGCGCCCGCGCCGGCATCGTCGGCGTGTCCCAACAGCTCGACCCCGACGCCGACGACGACGGCGTCTGCACCAACCCCATCGCGGTGCTCCCCCTGTGTGATGTGGGCCCCGGCGGCGTCGGCGACGTCGACGATGGCAATCCCTGCCTGCCAAACCCCAATGCCCTCGCGTGCGACACCGGCGATACCGACGGTGATGCGCTGACCAACGCCGACGAGCGGACCCGCGGCACCGATCCCCTGGACCCCGACACCGACGCTGACGGTGCCGACGACGGCGCCGAAGTCACCGCTGGCAGCGACCCCCTCGATCCCTGTGATCCCTCTCGCGACAATGCCGCCTGCGACGCCCTCGACAGCGACCTCGACGGCCTGAGCAACGGCAGCGAACGCGGCAGCGTGCCGGCGACGAACCCCCTCAATCCCGACACCGACGGCGACGGCATCTGCGACGGCAGCATCGCCGTGGGCACCGTCTGCAGCGCGGGCCCCGACGCCAACCCCGTCGACCCCTGCGACCCCGATGACACCACCGCCGCCTGCGACGCCTTCGACTCCGACAACGACGGTCTCGTCAACGCCGACGAAGACCTCGCTGGCACGGATCGCAACAACCCCGACACCGATGGCGACGGCGAAAATGACGGCGCCGAAGTGGGCGCAGGCTCAGATCCCCTCGACCCCTGCGATCCCTCTCGCGACAACGCCGCCTGCGACCTCGTCGACACCGACGGCGATGGCCTCACCAACGGCGCCGAGCGCAGCCGCCTGCCGCCGACGGACCCGCAAAATCCCGACACCGATGGCGACGGCGTCAATGACGGCGCCGAAGTGGGCGCCGGCCAGGACCCCCTCGACCCCTGTGACCCCTCCCGCGACACCGCCGCCTGTGACCTCGTCGACAGCGACGCTGACGGCCTGACCAATGGCGCCGAGCGGACCCGCCTGCCGTTGCCCACCAACCCCCTGAACCCCGACACCGATGGCGACGGCGTCAACGACGGCGCCGAAGTGGGTGCGGGCACAGACCCCCTCGATCCCTGCACGCCCTCCCGCAACACGGCCTCCTGCGACCTCGTCGACACCGACGCTGACGGCCTGACCAACGGCGCCGAACGCACCCGCCTGCCGCCGACGGACCCCCAGAATCCCGACACCGATGGCGACGGCGTCAATGACGGCGCCGAAGTGGGCGCCGGCCAGGACCCCCTGGACCCCTGTGATCCTTCCCGCAACAACGCCGCCTGCGACCTCGTCGACAGCGACGGCGATGGCTTGACCAACGGCACCGAGGGCGGCTCCGTGCCGGCCACCAACCCCCTCAACCCCGACACCGACGGTGATGGCGTCTGCGACGGCAGCATCGCGGTGGGCACCGTGTGCACGGCCGGCCCCGACAGCGCGCCGACGGACCCCTGTGTGCCCGCCCGCGACAACGCCGCCTGCGACGCCCTCGACAGCGACGACGACGGCCTCACCAACGGCACCGAGGGCGGCACCGTGCCGGCGACCAATCCCCTCAATCCCGACACCGACGGTGATGGCGTGTGCGACGGCAGCATCGCCGTGGGCACCGTGTGCACGGCCGGCCCCGACAGCGCGCCCACCGATCCGTGTGTGCCCGCCCGCGACAACGCCGCCTGCGACCTCGTCGACAGCGACCTGGACGGCCTGACCAACGGCACCGAGGGCGGCACCGTGCCGGCGACCAATCCCCTCAACCCCGACACCGACGGTGACGGCGTCTGCGACGGCAGCATCGCCGTGGGCACCGCCTGCAGCGCGGGCCCCGACAGCGCGCCGACGGACCCCTGTGTGCCCGCCCGCGACAACGCCGCCTGCGACGCCCTCGACAGCGACGACGACGGTCTCACCAACGGTGCCGAACGCACGGGCGTGCCCGCGACCAATCCCCTCAATCCCGACACCGACGGTGACGGCGTGTGCGACGGCAGCATCGCCGTGGGCACCGTGTGCACGGCCGGCCCCGACAGCGCGCCCACCGACCCCTGTGTGCCCGCCCGCGACAACGACGCCTGCGACCTCGTCGACAGCGACCTGGACGGCCTGACCAACGGCACCGAGGGCGGCTCCGTGCCGGCGACCAATCCCCTCAACCCCGACACCGACGGTGACGGCGTGTGCGACGGCAGCATCGCGGTGGGCACCGCCTGCAGCGCGGGCCCCGACAGCGCGCCGACGGACCCCTGTGTGCCCGCCCGCACCAACGCCGCCTGCGATGCCCTCGACAGCGACTCTGACGGCCTCACCAACGGCGCTGAACGCACGGGTGTGCCCGCGACCAATCCCCAAAACCCCGACACCGACTTCGACGGCGTGTGCGACGGCAGCATCGCCGTGGGCACCGTGTGCACGGCCGGCCCCGACACGGCCCCGACGGACCCCTGTGTGCCCGCCCGCGACAACGACGCCTGCGATGACGTCGACAGCGACGGCGACGGCCTGACCAACGCCACCGAGACCGGGGCGGTGCCCGCGACCAACCCCCAAAATCCCGACACCGATGGCGACGGCCTGTGCGACGGCAGCATCGCCGTGGGCACCGTGTGCACGGCCGGTCCTGACACGGCCCCCACGGACCCCTGCCTGCCCGCCCGGGACAACGACGCCTGCGATGCCCTCGACAGCGACGGCGACGGCCTCAGCAACGGCGAAGAAGCCGAACTCGGGACCAACTCCACCGTGGGCGACACCGACAACGACGGCATCAACGACGGCGACGAGGTCGGCGGGCTGACAAACCCGAACGACCCCTGCGATCCCGTCCGCACCACGGCCGCCTGCGACGCCTTCGACAGCGATGACGACGGCTTGACCAATGCCGAAGAAGCCGGCCTCGAGACCGACCCCGAAAACCCCGACAGCGACGGCGATGGCCTTGACGACGGCGCCGAAGTCGGCGGCGACGTGGCAGCCCCCGCGAACACCGACGGCGACGACCTCATCGACGCCCTCGACCCCGACGACGACAACGACTTCACCCTCACCGAGGACGAAATCGGCGCCGACCCCACCAATCCTGCCGACAGCGACGGCGACGGCACCTTCGACCACCAGGATCCCTGCACGCCCTCCACCGACAACGACGCCTGCCGCAGCGCTGGCGAAGGGGAAGGCGAAGGGGAAGGCGAAGGCGAAGGTGAGGGCGAAGGTGAGGGCGAAGGCGAAGGCGAAGGCGAAGGTGAAGGTGAAGGTGAAGGTGAAGGCGAAGGCGAGATCGTCGTCGCTGGTGGCGGCGTGTTGAGCACCTGCGGCCAGGGCAATGCCGGCGCGGTCATGCCCCTGGCGCTGATGCTGCTGTGGCGTCGTCGTCGTCCCTGATGGTGTTGTCAGCGTGGCGGACGGGCCTCGGCCTGGTCCTTGGCCTGCTCGTGGCGACGGCGGCTGCTGCCGAGTCGGTGGCGCCGTCGCTGCCGCTGGAGCCGCCGTCCACGGCGCCCATCGACGACATCGTGGAGGTGTCGGCCCGTTGGGCGTCTGATGTTCGCTTCGGGGGTCTCGGCGGGCAACGTGTTGTTGGTGCCGTTTGTGGTGCCGGGGCCCGGGGCGTCGACGGCGCTGTCGGGGCAGTTTCGGTTCTTCGACCACTTCACCGTCGGTGGCGATATCGCCACGACCTTTGGGTTGCAGACCGACAACAGCGACCCGGCCCCCATCGTCGGCTACCGGGGTCGGCTGCGCCTGGGGCTGATGGGGGACATCGGCGCCCTGACCCTCAGCGCCGACATGCGGGCCGGCGTGTCGTCGGTGGCGCTGCTTCCGCTCCCCCGCTACGGCGTGGGGGGCAGCATCCGCTGGCGCCCCATCAACGTTGGCTGGTTCGCCTGGGACGTGAGGGCCGATGGTGACCTCGAGCTGCTGGTGATCGCGCCGTCGCCGGGCCTGGGGGTGTCGACAGGGGTGACGTTCCTGTTTGGCTGGTTCGAGGGCGGCTTTCGCCTGGCCGTCGACACCGATGCAGTGCTGGCGGTGGTCATCAACACCGTGGGGGCGGCGGGGTCGGTGCAGGCGTTCATCGGGGCGCGCTTTTGATGTGACGTGGCGGCCCGTTGATCAGGGTGGCGGCATGGGCGACGAGATGCTGTCCGCTGGCGATGACCGCTCACTGGGACCGCTGACCGGACTGGCGTCAGCGCTGGGTGTCGTGCCTCGAGACACGCAGCGCGGGCCCGACGTGGCCGGACATGGGCCGCAGTACGCTCAGGTCATGGGGAACCGCGCTTCCGACCGATCTGTCGTACGGGGCCTCGCCACCCTGACGACGCCGACGGCACGGCGCCGGGCTGCGCTGGCAAGGCTTGGCAGCCTCGCCGCGCCGGACGCGCTCCGGCTGCTCGGTGATGTGCTGCGTCTCGCGGTGACCGGCGTCGCCGATGGGCGCGAGGCAGCCCTCTGGCTGGGCCTCGCCATGGTCGAGGGGCGGCGCCAGCGGGCCCCATGGCTTCTGGCCCTCGTGGACGCTGCGGCGGCGGGCACCGATGCCATTGCGGCGGCGTGGATCGTGTCAGCACCGGCGGCCGCCGCCATCGAACACGGCCTGGCGGCGCGTGGACGGCTGCCAGACGTCTCGGCCATTCCCCCATCCGTGTGGCGCCGACGCTGGGGAGTCGGGCAGCGGCGCTTCCGGGCCAATCAAGCGGCCAATGTCGCGTCATGGAAGAATGCCGGCTCGCCCCCCGATGAAGAGCCTGGCGCGGCCCTGGCATGGTTCGATGCGCAGAGCGAGCGGCGCTTCACCCAGAGGCTCACATGGGCCAGGGAGGTGGGCCGACCGGAGCACACCGCGTCCCCCGACGTCGTCCGGTCGCTGCTGGCCGAGCGGGAGGTCCCGTGGCCGATCGTGGTGCGCGTCGCCGCCCGTCGACCAACCCACGCCGACCTCGTCGATGTGCTGGTGGCGAGCGACGCGGCAATGGCGCGCCCCGACGTGCGCGCCGCTCTCATCGACAACCCCAGCGTGACAACCGGCGTCCGCCTCGCGCTTCTGCCTGGCAGCGGCCGGGTCGTGTGGCGTGCGCTGGCTGCGCGCCCACCACACCTGGTGCAGGTGTTTGCCAGTCACTGTGTGCTCTCGCAGCGCGAGCCTGCGGTCGCTGCCGACACTCTCGGACCGGATCGCCAGCGCTGACCTGCTGCACCGTCGCTGCTTGGAGTCTTCGTCAGGGGCTGACCGCGGGCGCTGCGGCTTTCGCTGGGGGAGCGGGTGGGCTTGTCAGCGCCGGGGAGCTGACTTTGGCCTTCAGGTGGGCCAGGACGAATTGGGCGTACCAGGCGGGGCGCTCCTGCCCTTCGCTGGCGGTGCTGACGGCGATGTCGCGCACGTGATGCTCGGACCAGCCTTTGGCGTCGGCCCGCAGGAGGGCTTCGGCGCGGCCCAGGGCCTGCAGCTTCCAGCCGCCGGCGGTGAGGGCGTCGAGGGCGTGGTCGTCGGCGCGGCGCTCGTCGTTGGCCGACATGACGGCGGTGGCGGCGGTTCGCAGGGCATCGGGGACCCCGGGCCCCTCGCGGATGTCGATGCCCTCGATGTGGCCGAGGGCTTCATGGCCGCGGACGTGGGCGATGAGGGCAGCGAGCTGGGCGTCTGTCTCCAGTCGGGCCAGCAAGCCAGTCGTGACGACGAGGGTGTGGTCGGGGAGGGCAAAGAGTTCGGGGACGCTGTCCTTGAGCACGAGGACCCGGGCTTCGCCTCCGGGGGAGACCGTGCGCGCGATGGACACCACGGCGCCCTGGACGTCGGCGGTGGCTGTGCGGGCCTTCACCTGCTGCTCAAAGAGGTCCGAGAGGGCCCGGGCCTCGGTGCTGCCATAAGGGGACTGCGACGGCAGCAGCAGCAGACCGATGACGACGACGACGCTGACGACGGCGGCCGCGGTGGCGCTGATGGGTGGCAGCCGACGTGGCTTCTTTGGTGCCTTGGCAACGGGAGCCGACGTTTCGAGGGGCGATGGTTCCGGGCGGCCGGGGGTGCTCGTGAGGCGAGGCGTTGGGCGCGATGGGGGCAGGGCCTCGTCGAGGAGCATGGGACTGCGGGGCATGCTGGCCGGATCGGCCCCGCGGACGGGCAGGATGCCCGGTGTCGACGTCGTTGATGCCGGCGTTGCTGTCGGCGCTGATGACGGCGCTGATGGTGATGGGCCTGACGGCGCCGCCCGCACGGGGCCAGACACCGGGCGGGCCAGGGGTGGCAGCGGCGTCATCGGGGCTGGTGGCGGCGGCGCCTGGGGCACCGGTACGGTCGTCAGGCCCCCTGAGCGGAGGGGGCGGGGGTTGGCCATGGTCGGTGTGGGGTCTGGTGGTGGCCCCGGTCGCGGCCCCGGGCTTGCCGGGAAAGGGCCAGACGGATTGGACCTCGGCGCGGGCTGCAACGGCGTCACCGACATCGCCCCGCGGGCGCGCGGTCGGGGGGCTTCATCGGGATCATCGGGACCGGCCATCGTTTCCCTGTCTCTGCCTGAAGACCATTCACCGATCCACGTGACGCCAGCCTAGCGAACGCGTGGCAGTCCCGGGGCGGGTGGGACACCGCAGGGTTCCGTGCGTGTGCCGGTTCCCTGCAAGCCGCGGTGGCCCGGGTGACTCGCGGTGTCCCCCGATGGCTTTGAAGTCGGGGGACCGTGTACAACCGCCCACCACCCGCCCGGAGGACCCATGAACACCACGATTCTGAAGAACGCTGCCAACGCCGCCCGCGGCCTCGCCATGGACGCTGTCCACGCCTGCTCGTCGGGCCACCTCGGTCTGCCCCTGGGCGCCGCCGAGATCGGCGCCGTGCTGTTCTCCGAGGGCATGCGCTTCGACCCCGCCGCCCCCCGCTGGCTCAACCGCGACCGCTTCGTGCTGTCGGCGGGCCACGGCTCGATGTTCCTGTACGGCTGGCTGCACCTGTCGGGCTACGAGATCCCCCTCGACCAGGTGAAGAAGTTCCGCGTGTTGCATTCCATCACCCCCGGACATCCCGAGTTCCACGAGACCCCCGGGGTCGAGTGCACCACGGGCCCCCTCGGCCAGGGCGTGGCCAACGCCGTCGGCTTCGCGCTGTCGGGCAAGATGGCCGCCGCCACCTACAACACCCCACAGCACACCATCTTTGACCACCATGTGATCGTGCTCGCTGGCGACGGCTGCCTGCAGGAGGGCGTCGCCCGCGAGGCCGTCGCCTTCGCCGGCCACAACCAGCTCGACAACCTGATCCTCATCTACGACTCCAACGACGTCACCCTCGACGCCATGGCCAAGGCCACCCAGAGCGAAGACACCCGCGGCGTCTACACCGCCCTCGGCTGGGACGCCGTCGTCATCGACGGCCACGACTTCGGCGCCATCGCCACCGCCATCGCCGCCGCCAAGGCCAACAACAACGGCCGCCCCAAGATCCTCATCGCGAGGACCGTGATCGGCGCTGGCATCCCCGAGGTCGCCGGCACCCAGAAGGCCCACGGCGAAGGCGGCGCCAAGTTCATCGAAGCGTCCAAGAAGGCCCTCGGCCTGCCCGATGGTTCGCACTTCTTCGTCGGTGACGACGTCCGCGCCCACTTCAAGGCCAAGGCCACCGAGCGCGCCGCCGACCACGCCGCCTGGGGCAAGACCTTCGCCGCCTGGCAGACGGCGAACCCCGCCCTGGCCTCCCGCCTGACCGCTGCCCTGGCGCCGTCGCCGTCGGCGGAGCAGCTCCTGGAGCGCATCCCCACCTTCGCCGCCGAAGGCAAGAGCGCCACCCGCAACAGCGGCGGCGAGATCTTCAACGCCCTGGCCAAGCACGACCCCGCCATCATCACCGGCAGCGCCGACCTCTACGGCTCGACGAAGAACTACCTGAAGGATGGCGGCGACTACTCGGCGTCAAACGCCACCGGCCGCAACATCTTCTACGGCATCCGTGAACACGCCATGGGCGCCATCAGCAACGGCATCGCCTACGACGGCCTCTGGCGTCCAAGCAACGCGACCTTCCTGGTGTTCGCCGACTATGTGCGCCCCAGCATCCGCGTGGCGGCGTTGTCGAAGCTGCCCGTCAGCTACATCTTCACCCACGACAGCGTCGGCGTCGGCGAAGACGGCCCCACCCACCAGCCCGTCGAGACCGTCAGCGCCCTGCGCTTGATCCCGAACCTCGACGTCATGCGCCCCGGTGACCCCGAGGAGTGCGCCGCCGCCTTCGCCGGCGCCATCTCGCGCAGCGATGGCCCAACCCTCCTCGCCCTGAGCCGCCAGGACCTGCCCCACCAGGGTCATGCCTCGGCCCAGCTCCGTCGCGAGGGCACCCTCAAGGGTGGCTACGTCCTCGTGAAGGAGACGGGTCCCCTGACGGCCATTGTGATGGCCACGGGCTCCGAGCTGCAGCACGCCGTCGACGGCGCCAAGGGCAAGCCCGGCGTCCGCGTCGTCAGCATGCCCTGCCTTGAGCGCTTCCAGCGCCAGAGCCAGGCCTACCGTGACGAGGTCCTGCCAGCGTCGTGCACCAAGCGTATCGCCATCGAAGCCGGCGTCACCGACCTGTGGTGGAAGTACGTGGGCAGCAACGGCACCGTCCTTGGCATCGATCGCTTCGGCATCAGCGCCCCTGGTCCCGTCGTCATGGCCGAGCTCGGCATGACGGGTGCGGCGGTCGCCAAGGCCCTGGGCTGAGCCCGCGCTGACCCGGGCTGTTGGCGGGGAGGTTTCCCCGCCCGCCCCTCAAGAGACTCGCCTCGGCGACAAACCCCACAGCGGGTTTCTCTTCGAGGCTCGACGCGGGCCGGCGATTTTTGGATGGCAGTGTCTTTCAAGCGCGGCGCAGCACCCGACCAGGTGCTGCGCCGTTGCTGTTGGTGCATACCGAAGCAGCAGCAGCGCTTTTCGATGCTGTTCCATTCGGCAGCGCCGTTTGGAGCAGGAGTACCCGCGTGTCTCACATGTCCCACACGTTCCACACGTCCAGCATGTCCCGCATGTCCGATCGCGTCCCATCCCTGTGGGTCGCGGTTGTCGTCGGCCTGGGCCTCGTCGGCTGCACGTCGCCGTCCGAGCAGGTGTGCCAGGAGGATGCCCGCTGCGCGGGGGACGAAGACCCCGCCACCACCTGTGCCGAGCAAAAGCTCGAGTGCGACGAGGACGAGTCCTGCGCCAGCGACCGCAAGGCCTGCCAGACCCAGAACGACACCCTCTCCCAATGCGTCCTCAGCACCGAGAGTTCCTGCCAGGTCGTTGACGAGGTGAGTTTCTACCTCCCCGACGACAGCGAGGCCTGCGCCGACGAACTCGATGCCCTCCTGGCCTGTGTCGCCGACGGCTGAGCAGGTCCTCGAAGCTCCTCGCAGCCGTCGCCTGTCGCCGGATCCCCGCCCGTCGCCGGTCTGTCGGGGGCCTCGCTTTGACAGGACCCGGCGATGGGCTAGCCCACGGCCATGCGTCTTTCATCTCTCTCGCTGGCTGCGGCCGTCCTGGGTGTCGCCGCTGTGTCGGCGTGTGCCACCACCTCTCCCCTGCACCGCAGCGCGCCGGCGCCCGTGATCCACAGCTTCGTCGAGGAGCTCCTGGAGTCCAACGGCTACACCTGCGAGCCGAGTCCCGACCGCTCGTCGTTCGCGTGCACCCACCCCGAGGTCACCGACATTTCGTATGCCTACCTGCCGGCGTCGAACCTGCTGCAGCTGTGGGCCTCGTTCAGCCGTGACGACGACGGCCTGGCGGCCAAATGGCGTACCGGCAGCTGCGACGACATCAACCAGGACGTGGGATCCATCAACGACGAGCTCGTCATCAAGCTCGTCTGCACCCCCAAGCTGCTGCGCTTCGAGATGGTGACCTGGGTCCCCGACGGCGGCCTCGGCACCGACGACGTCACCGGCCTCGTGAGCGTCTTTTCGACCGTGATCGGCGAAACCATCCGCGCCCGACTGCTGGCCCCCGCCGACGCCGCCCCCGCCGCCGACGCCGCTGCCGCCGCTCCGACCCCGGCCGAGCTGTGAGCTTGGTGAGCGCGGTGACATCGGTGCGATGACGTCGACAGCACCGCCGCCGTGACCGGAGACATCACCGGGAGCCGGGGTCCGTCGTCGGGGTGATGGTGTCGCGCGGCCCCCGGGGGTAGAACCGCACGGTTCCCGTCTCCCGGAGGTCACCGTGCCCGTCATCCCCCGTCCCGCCGTCATCACGCCCCCGTCGACCCCGATCACGCCGACTGTCACGCCGAACACCACGGTGACGCCGACAGCGACGACCACAGCGACGACGACGACCACGGCGACCACCACCGGTCTCGACACCGCCACCATCACGGGCCCGGCCCCGGGTGGCGGCGTCGTCGGCAGCGGCATGGCGTCGGGCATCAACGCCATCGCCGCCCGGCTGGGCACGCCGATGACGGGGCCCGCGTTGTTGGAGCTGCGGCCGGGGATTGTTCCTGACGCCGTCAGCCTGCCGACCATCCTCAAGGGCATGGCGGGGTCGCCCCAGGCCGATGCCTTGATCACGAGCCTGGTGGCCGAGATGAAGAGCGCCCTCGGCGTCGACGTGCCCCCGGCCCTGGTGGCCGCCGCCCGCGCCAACCCCGACCGCATCGTCGACATGCTGGCGTTGTCGCCGAAAGCCATGCGCGGCGGCTTTGACGCCGTCCACGCCCACCACGCCGCGACGTCGGCGACGGCAGCATCGACGACGACGCCCGCGCCCGCCAACAGCAAGTCCCACCAACTGCCCCAGACCTTCAAGACGAGCACCATCGACACCGTCGACGTCAAGCGCAGCCCCGGCGACCTCAAGCAGCTGGCCCCGGGCCTGTCGCGCGGTGATGTGCCCAACGTCGCCGTCAGCGATGCGGCGGTGAAGAAGAACGTGGTGTTGGCGGAGATCATCGATCGCCTCGCCGACAACGCCGGCAAGGGCAAGGCCGACCGCTTCGTCGTCGAGCACCAGGGCTCGCGCTTCACAAGCCTGCCCCACTTCATCGAGGCCCTGCGCAAGGACGGCTACACCGTCGAGGCCAAGATCACCCACCGGGTGGCCGACTTCTTCGCGCTCAAGACCCAGGCCCCCGACGGCTCCATCCTCGACGTGCCCATGGCCGTGATGGTGAAGACGGGCTTCAAGGACGCCGCCGGCAACGAGGCCGTCGTGCCGTCGGTGCACTCCGAGGTGGTGTTCTCCATCCGCGCCGGCGCCAGCAGCGCCGACCCCAAGCTCGACGGCGACGTCAAATGGTACCAGGGCGTGCCCAACACGGGCTTCTTCCCCTGCGACTCCATGCGCAAGTCCACCTGGACGGGCTCGATGACGGCCACCACCCTCGACGACAGCCGGGCCAGCCAGGCGCTGGGCCTGTGCGCGGTCCTCGGCGACGTCATCCAGGACGTCGCCATCCAGAAGAAGATGGCGATGTCGGGCTACGGCATCACGGGGGTCTGCAACGACTCCGTCGCCGTCATCCAGCAAGCCATGACGGGGACCATCACCGGCTACCCGCTCTTCATGCGCGACGGCCTGCTGCTCCCCGAGATTGAGACCCGCCTCAAGGACAGCAACCGCCACGACGACGCGGCGCTCAAGACCTTGAAGGCCGCCATCGCCGCCGCCCCCTCCGACGACGCCCCCAACGCCTCGTCGGCAGCGCGGGCGTTGGCGTCGATGCCGTGGGCCGCGGGGCAGGCGCCGTTTGCGTCCACCGAGGCCGCCCGGGCCATCCTCGAGAAGGCCTGAGCCCCGTCGGCAGTTGGCGGGCGCTCAGGCGTTGTCGACAGCTGTCGGGCCGCGGCCCATGCGTGCGGCCATGGCGCAGAAGAACAGGCCCGTGCCGAGGGCGAGGAACTTCAGCACTGCCATGGCCGACGCGATGGGGGCGCCGTCGTGGTGACCGAGGAGGGCCGCCATCAGCAGGGCGTTTTCGACGGCGTCGGCGAGGCCGCCCATGACCATGGCCCAGGCCACCAGGGGACCGACAGCAGCGAGGGCCCGTCGCCGTGCCTGCAGGAGTCGTCCGGCCAGGGTGACGCCGAAGACGACGGCGGACGGGTACAGGAGCATGAAGAAGTAGTCGGCGCCGAGGCCGAACCCGCACCAGAGGCGCTGGTCGGGCGACATCGCTGCGACGAGGTCGGCGCTGCGTTCGGACGTCATCGCCAACTGCAGGCTGACGATGCCGCCGGGCAGGGCGGGCTTCAGCTGCTGGTCCAGCATCGCCAGCATCGCGAAGACGGCGACGGCCGCCACGGTGCAGCCGATGGTCAGGCGTCGCAGGGTGATGTTGTCGACGTCGTCAGCGGGGCCGCGCATCACGCTCTTCTGGCTGGCGTGGACGCCTCAGTCAAACGACCAGGGGACTCTGAGGTGACCGATACGGCCAGCCCCACCATGGGGGCCTCCCTTGTTCGAGGGATGGGCCCATCGTGCCGGGACGACTATTCAGGGGGATTGTCTCCCACGCAGGAAGAACCATGACGTGCCGTTGGCTGGTCCCCCTCGTCGCTACCTCGCTGACCCTCATGGCCGGTTGCGGCTGCCCAAACGGCGACATTGGGGATGACCTGCCTGACGAGCCGTACCGCTGCCGATTCGTGCCAGCATCCCTCGACAGCTACGACATCACGGGCCGCTACGAATACGTCGACGGCGACCGTCGCGGCGCGCCGGTCATCGAGCTGCGTGCCGACGGCACGGGCTTGTTCCAGCTCCATGGTGCAACACCCCAGGAGATGGACTGGAGCGTGCTTGGTAACAGCGCCGGGCCGGTCGAAATCGATCGGTTTGAAGAGAACTTCCGCTACATCTTCGCCTGGAAGACGAAAGAAGACGCTTTCAGCGATTGCTCAGCAACCGGTAGCGTCGATGGGGCCCTCGTCTGCAACCCCGAGAACGACGGCGAGCCAGTGAACGATCCAGGAATCGGCACCTGGGACGAGGACAACTTCACCTTCCTTGTCACAGACGGAAAAGCGCTGATCCTCGGTGAGCGTGAGAAAGCCCTCACGCCCGTGAACTGATGGGGCGGTGCCCCAAAACCGTCGTCCTGGCCCGGCCCGGCGGCATGCGCCCAATGCCGCGCCAGGGAGCCCTCAGTGCATCGCGCTGAGGCAGCAGGTGCCCCGCATGGGGGTGGCGCTGCAGTTCCATGACATGCTCCCCCGCCCTCGTCGGGGGCGAGGACGATGGGGTGGGAATGCACGACGGTCAACTGATTGAGCTCATCTACGAGCTCGCGGAAGAAGAAGACTGCTGGCAGCGCCTGCTGCCCATCATGTCTGCGGCGCTGGCGGCGCCGCGCTCCCACATCTTCATCCTCGATGGCGAACGGATCGACGAGAACCACAGCCACGCAATCTCTGAGATCACGATCCGCCGCTACCACGCCGAGTTCCAGGGTCGCGACCCGCGCATCAACTGGGCCGAGCGCCACCTTGGTCGGGTGTTCTCCGACGTCGAGATTGTCGACGAGAAGCAGTGGGAAAACTCGAGCATCTACAACGATCTGCTCATCTACGATGAGTCCCGCTACACGATGTTCGTCAACCTGCCGGTGCAGGCTGGCATCGTCGCCGCCCAGGCCTTCATGCGCTCCAAGGAGGAGGGGCACTTCACTCGGGACGACGTCGCCCGCTTCGAACGCCTGCTGCCCCACATCGGGCGCGCCGTGCGGTTGCGGCGGGCCTTCAGCGCGATGCGCACCGAACTCCACGGCCTGCGCGCAGCGCTGGATCGGTTGCCGACGGCGATGGCGGTCCTCGACGGTGTCGGTCGGGTGGTGTGCTTGAACGCCCGTGGCGAACAGCTCGTCGAGCGGCGGCACATGATCGTCCATGGCCACCGGCTGACGTCCTCATCGCCGCGCACGGCGAGCGCCATGGCCGTGGCCATCAAGGCGACGGCCCAGCTCGTCGAGCCCGGCGTCGTCGCCGGTACGCCGCCACCGCCGGTCGTCGAGGTCGTCCGCGACGGCGCCCCGCCCCTCTCCCTGATCTTCCTGCCGCTGCATCCGCACCACCGCCTCCGCCAGGACAGCGATGCCAACGCCCGCGTCCTCGTCGTGGTCCACGACCCGGTGCACACCATGCGCCTCGACGTCGACGTCGTGGCAAAGCTGCACGGTCTCACGGCCACCGAGGCCAGCCTCGCCGTTGCCCTCGCCGAGGGACAGTCGGCGGCGGAGATCGCCGAAGCCCGCCACTCGTCGGAGCACACGGTGCGCACGCACCTCAAGCGCATCCTCGAGAAGACCGGAACCCACCGCCAGGCCGATCTCGTCCGGGTGCTGCTGAGCAGCAGCGCCAGCCATTTGTCCACGTCCACACTGCCACCACGAGGCCACCGATGACCCGCGTCCGCCGTACCGATCCCGAACTCATGCAAGCCCTCTCCACCTTTCCACCGCTGCCGTTGTCGCCCTGGAGCCTCGCCCCCGTCCGCGCGGGGGTCGCCGCCGCCGTCGCCGCCGTCATGCCGACGCTGCCGAAGTTTGACGACGTCACCACCGAGCTGCGCACCATCGACGGGCCTGGGGGTGCGCCACCGCTGCGCGTGCGCATCTACACGCCCACCGGTGTGCGACCGGCGATGGGCGCGCTGCTGTGGCTGCACAGCGGCGGCTACGTCCTCGACAACTTCGACGCCGAAGACTTCGACTGCCGCCTGCGCGCCCACGAGCTCGGCTGCGTCGTCGTCGCCGTCGCCTACCGCCTGGCCCCCGAGCATCCATTTCCCGCCCAGCGCGACGACGCCTGGACCGCGTGGCAGTGGCTCCTCGACAACGCCGCCGCCCTGAACGTCGACCCGGCCCACGTCGGCGTCGGCGGCTTCAGCTCCGGCGCCCACCTCGCGGCCGGGCTGTCGGTGCACGCGCGCGAGCAGGGGCAGCCCGCCCCGGCGTTTCAGTTTCTGCTGCAGCCGATGCTCGACAAGGACACCCGCACCGCCGAAGAAGCGGGTTCGGACCATCTGTTCTGGCCACGAAGCAACGCCATCTACGTGTGGCAGGCGCTGCTCGGCGACCGCACCGACGTCCCCGCCATCCTCACGCCAGGCACGGTCGAAGACGCTTCCGTCTTTCCAACGACCTATCTCGATACCGGCGACATCGATCCCTTCGTCGACGAGGTCCTCGCCTTTGGCCGTCGACTGTTGAAGGCGGGCGTCGCCACCGAGCTGCATGTCCACGCCGGCGCATTTCACGCATTTGACGTGGTCGCGCCGATGGCGGCGGTCACCCGCAAGGCCGCGACCATCCGCATGAACGCGCTGCGCGGCCTGCTCGCGGGCTGACACATCCTCGCTGCTCCCGAACGATCAGGCGTTTTCGGGAGCAGCGCCAAGGGCTCGAAAGAGTTGGTATTTTCGCCAAAGGTGATCCGCCTACCGCGTTTGGGGTACGACGGCGCCCACGACTCCCTCCACGATCCGACAATCCGGCGACCTTGCCGGGCGATCGAGGGGGTGTCCATGTCGGCTGCCGTGTTCCACCAATCGCCGCCGCCCTCGCCGCGGCCCGGTTCCTTCGCCGTCGCCGAGCTCATCGTCGAGACCGACGGCCGCGTCTCGTTCGCATCGGCGGCGGCCCGCTCGTGGCTGTCGTTGCCGGGGTTCGCGTCGGCGCTGTCGACCCAGGTCGCCGGCCTCAACAGCCACGAGCCCGTCACCGTCAAGGTCATCGAACTCGCCAACGCGACCATCCTGCGCCTCGACGGCGACGAGGGCCGCATGCTCTACCTCGTCCACCTCGTGCCGGTATCGTCGTGGCCACCGACCTCATCGCTGAGTCCGACCCAGCTGCGGGTCGCCGAACGGGCAGCCCTCGGCATGACCGTGGAGGCAGTCGCCACGGAGCTGGCCATAAAGGCCCACACCGTCCGCAGCCACCTGAAGGAGGCCTACCGCAGGCTCGACGTCGCCAACCGTGTCGAACTCGCCGATGCCTTGCGCCGGCGGAGTGGCTGAACGGGGTGGCCACCCTCGATCGAGGGATGGTCACAGGCGGGATTTGGCCACATCACCCTCATCTTGACGAGGAACATCAATGAACCGGATCCATCGCATTTCGACGGGCCTGCTGCTGGTCCTGGCCTTCATTCCGTCGTGCGCATTCTTCGGCAGACCTGAGGGTGGTGAGGGTGAGGGTGAGGGTGAGGGTGAGGGTGAGGGTGAGGGTGAGGGTGAGGGGGAGGGTGAGGGTGAGGGCGAGGGCGGTGGCAGAGCACCGGTTGCTGTTGGGGTGCGGTTTCTTGAGTCCATGACCGAAATTCTCGTGTCGAGGTCCACACAGCTGCAGATCTTCGCCGTGGATGGTGCTGGTCGCGCAATCGGCGCGCCGGAGGCGACGTGGGCGAGTTCAGCTCCGGGCGTGATGGCTGTGAGCGATACCGGACGCGTTACGGCCCTCTCCGAGGGAACCGCGACGATCACCGTCAGTGTTGACGGTATCGCTGCTGAGCACCCGTGTTCGTGTTCTCTCGCCGTCGCCGAGCATTGGCCAGAGGCCCGTTCCGGCCTCACTCGTGTTGGCAATGCGCTTCACCCGGTATGATGCCGAGCCGGCCACGGCCCACCCCTCGTTCGAGGGATGGGCACCCAGGCAGCACTCGATACCATCTCCCCATCTGTTGAGGAGACCAATCAAGTGACACTGGGATTTCGAGGGCTCACCGGGTTGCTGTGCCACTGCCTGATCGCGGTAGCGATCGTCCTTGCGGTCCCCGCCACCGCGCAGACTGCCGAGGAGCAGCTCGCAGCGATGAATACCTATCTTGAGCGCGGATTCTTGGCGCTGGAGTTCGTATGGACGACCGCTGCGCCTGCTGAACAAGGGGCGCGAATCACGTCGGCCGAGCAGGTGTCGGCCACAGTGAAGCGTGGCCTGACACCACAGATCCAAGCTTCGACCTTTTACCCCCCTTTGGCCGCACGCCTCGCGGCCCTTGATGACCGGATTGCAGGTGCGCGGCTTGCTCATGCATGTTTCGTGGCTCGGCAGGCAGCCGTCCAAGCGCTCGGGCGTCGCGACGCCCCCGCAGCTCGACAGGCTTCGGAAGTGCTCGGTGGGCACATCAAGAAGCTCAGTGTCAGCCGGACATTTGCGCCGCTTTCGACGTCGTTGGCTGCTGACAAAAGGGCGATCGATGGCAACGCCGTCCTGCTCGAGAAGAGTCTCGTGGAGGAGCGGAAAGCCCTGCAGAAGCAAGAGATAGACAGGAAGCGGAGGGTCGAGCTTGAGGAGCTCGCTCGCGCGAAGGCCGAGGTCGATGCCCGTGCTGGCGCCCAGAAGGCGGCGGCGGCTGCCGCCCGCGCCGAGCAGGAGGCTGCCAGAGTCGCTGCCTCACAAAGGCTGGCCGAGGAAAGGGCTCTGGAACTGGCAAATGCCAAAGCTGACGCCGTTGAGCGAGAAGGAAAGGCACGGGCCGACGCCGAGGCGAAGGCACGGGAGAAGGCAGCCGTTGACGCTCGAGCCAAGGATGCAGCCGCCAACAAGGAGCGTCTCAGGCAGGAGGCCTTGGCCAGTGCCGCTGAAGCCAAGGTCCATGAGGCCGAAGCGCGCGAAAAGGAAAAGAACGACCCGAGACGCGCGCTGGCGCTCGTCATCCATCACCGTGACGAGCTTGAACAGTTCCTGAGGGCCAGAAATGGACCGATTCAACCAAAGCAGTTGGCGGCGGCGCGGGGTGCGCTCTCAGAACTCCGCCGCCTCGATGAGCCGCGCTCCCGATTGGAGGGGGCGCTCATCGACTTGGCGGTCATACGATCGGCAGCGCGCCAGTCGGGAGCGACCCCACTCGACGCTGTCATCACCCGCACCTTGTCGCCGACGACCACAACCAGCACCTTCGACCTCTGGGAAAGCTGGTGCTACATTGTGGTGTCATCGACCGAAGCGCATTTCACTGGCATGGCGGAATCGACCACCCTGCTGACGAGGTTCGCACAGGCGCACACGACATCCGGGCAGCTTTCGGGATGGTGCACGCAGCAGGCGGGCAAAGCGACGCTCACCATCACCCGCGAGGACTCTCGCGGTACGGTTGTTGTCTTCGGTTGGCCCCAGAAAAAGGTCCCACTTGCGGTGATGCTGCACGCACGGTTGGTGGAGCTTGACGCATGCGACGAGGCCGCTGTTGGCGCCGCCTGGCAAGGCGCGCTCCCCGGCAGCGTTGTTTTTGTTCAGCCAGGCAGTGATGCCCCAGCAGGGCCGGCGCTGATTCTCGATCCTGGAACGAGTACCGATGTCAGCGCGCTGGTCCTGCGACCAACTGGCCTCGCACAGATGGTCGGGAAGGGTCAGCTCACGGATGGCGCCTTGGCGGGAGCGTCGAACGTCATGGCCACCCCTGAGATACCGTCCGAGCAGTGCCCCTTGCTCGGAGCACGAATTCTGCAGCGACCCGATTCGTCGATGTGTCGGCAGCGGAGTGACCAGATGGCCCGCGAACCACTCCGCCGGCTCACAGTCAGCATGGCGGAGGCGAAAGATGACGACGGTCGTCGCGTCTTGGAGCACGAAATAGGAGCACTCGCGGACGAAGCATCTCGCCAACGCAGTCGGGACTGCGCACCTTACGAGGTCTCGCCAGCGCGGGCGTTTCGGCATCGCCATCTTCAGCAGGTGTTGACCCAGCCGCCAGTCGGCACCGGTCGCTCGGCGGTCCTGGCCATCGAGAGTGGAGCCGCTCCATGATTTTCGCACTTACCTCCCTGGCGGCCATGGCCATTGCCGTCTCGTCTCCCCCGTCGGTCGTCAGTCAACCGCCGATCGTCGCGAACCTGTTTCCGATCAGGGCCGATGGTCTGGAGCCTCCCCTCGACCTCTATGCCGCAATCGCAGGGAAGGTCTGGAGCAGAATCACCGTCGAGAGCTCTTCATGTGTCGTCGATGACGAGTGTCGGGCCGAAGCGCAGAAACAGGGGCGTCACCATCGAATCGTCGTCAGCATGCGACGCGTTGATGACCGCGTCATCGTCTCTGTGGTGCTCCTCAAGGATGATGCAGTGGTTACTGACGCGCTGGAGGTTGCTGCACCAGACGGGGTAACCCAAGCTGCCGGTCAGGCTATGGCACGGCTGGGTGAGCGCCTGGCCCGAATCGAAACGCATGCTGCCGACCCAGATGGCGATCGCATCGCTCTGGGCGACGAATGCCCCGCAGTCGCTGGCGAAGAAACAGCGCGTGGGTGCCCCGACCAAGACCGTGACCGGGTGGCAGACACTGCAGACCAGTGCCCGCTGGTCGCTGGCGTCGAACCACATGGATGTCCCGACGCGGACCTAGACGGTGTCTTCGACAAGCAGGACCGCTGCCTGCAGACTCCTGGGCCCAAGCCGTACGGATGCCCCGACACTGATGAGGACGGCGTCCTGAATGTGGATGACAAATGCCCGGCTCAACAGGGGCTCGCCACTGCAGAGCGACCAGGATGCCCCGAGACGGCGCCTGCGGAAACAGCCGGGCCGGAGTGGGGTCGAATCTCGTTGGGCGGACTTGTGTCTTTCCTCGGAACGGCCATTGGAGCCACCGCTGGACTTGGCATCGCCTATTTGGCAGCGGCGCAATTGGAAGCCAGCAACGGTGCCCCGTTCGTTGTCTCGTCGGATACTGATCACGCGATCTGGTACGGCGTCGGTGCCGGTTTGGGCGCGCTCGGCGGACAACTCCTCCCAGACGTATCCTGCGCAGGGGTCTGTTCCTATCCGCTTGCGGCCTCTGGGTGGACGCGCGCTGTATCCGGTGTCCTCGTCACGGGCCTCGCTGGAGCTGGCGGGGCGGTGATGGGCGTGGGCCTCCGAAACCGAGCACCGGCGACCTTCTACTCCGGTCTCGGGATTGCGGCAACGGCACCGATAGCCGGAGCATTCGTCACCGGTGGAGGTAACTGCGCGAGTGGTCCTCCTTCGATGGAATAGCGAGGGATCTTGGTCGTGCCTCGCCACGGCAGCGAGTGCTGCCTCTGCGCCCTTCTTACCTGTCTGAAGTTCATTGAACAAAGAGGAGAATCGCTTGCGTCTTCAAGATACTCTATTTGCCACGGTTCTATTGGCGTCCATTCCTGCTGCGGCTGAGGAACTCTGCAGTCAGGGCCAGTGCGCGACCGGCAGCTACTGTGACTTCTCTGCCCTCCCGAGTCCTGTTTGTCGTCTGATTCCGGCCGCGCCAGCAGCCACCGTGGTCCCTCCGCCGGCAACACAACCTCCACCTCAGCCAACCACGTTCGTGCAACCAGCACTGGTGCCAGCGTACCCACCACTGCCCGAGTCAGCCCCGCAGCAGGCGAGTCCGCCCGTGGGTACGCCAAGTGCAGTTCCTCCTGTTGCGCCGCCACAGCCAGTGGCTGCTCCAACTGATGGGTGGGTTCGGATGGGGTTCGCCGACAGCAACACCACGCAATCCGCGATGATCCATCGGATCGGCATTGGCTACTACGGCCGGCGAGATGTCCCTCTGTTCGACTTGGCATCTTCAGCCAGTGTTCCCGTTTCTATCGGTCTTGCCGCAGCTCGCTACTGGTACTCCGACACGTTCGCGGTCGATGTCGGTCTCGGTGTGCAGTGGCTCAGTTCGTCCACCGAGTTCGAGAGCGGCAACGACACGAGCACCACGAGGCAGCCCGCTGTTGTTGGGGCGCTCCTCCACGTTGGTGTGCCGATTGTTCTGAGCAGCTACCGGGACCTCAGTGTGCTCTTGGTGCCGGAAATCGAGTTGGGGGTCACGAACAGGACGACCGAAGCCGAAGGTGACGCGGACAATTTGGAAGAAAGTGGTCTGAGTGCAAATCTCGGTCTACGGGCTGGCGCGGAGCTGCGGCTCGGGATGATCGGACTGCCGCAACTTGCCCTGGAATCGACATTTGGCGCCGCCGCCTCCGTCGAGATTGCCAAAGCCACCCAGGGAAACGACGCAGCATCACTGACAAGCACTCGCCTTCTTGTCCCCGCTGTGGGGAGTCCGCTCGACATTTTCACAGCAAATCTCTCGCTCCGGTACTATCTCTGAAATCCACTCACCCGAGCAACTGTTCACCGCGAAGAAGCCGTAATGTGGAATGGTACCGCCGCACGAGAGGAATACCCATGATTGACGACACGCTCAGCAGTTGCCCTTCAGGATGGAACGACGTGGCGACAATCAGCGGGGGGCGAACACGACTGGATCGGGGGCTGAGACGTGCCGCGGTGAAATGGCATAGAGGGCCCATGAGCGCGTTGGCGTTGCTGCTCCCAATAGCTGGATTGTCGGCGTGCGCATTCTTCGGTGGCGATGGCGGTCCCACTGGCGAAGGAGAAGGAGAAGGAGAAGGAGAAGGAGAAGGAGAAGGAGAAGGAGAAGGAGAAGGAGAAGGAGAAGGAGAAGGAGAAGGAGAAGGAGAAGGTGGGGGGAACTGCAGGTTGCGGAGTGGACCCACCCCGCAGCACTACGAGTATCTCTGCGATGACGAAGGAGAAGTCATCGAGGTCTTTGCCACCGACAGAGGCCGCTTCTTCAGGAATAGATACGCATCTGTAGATGCAGTATCGATGGAATTTCAGTCTCTATATCCTCCCCATGGCGATATAGTGCAGTACAGAATCGATCAGAATGTCACATCGCCGCTCGATCTTTTCATCGAGCGCGAGTGGGTGACGGTGAGCCTGTGCGACTACCAGTACGCCTGCCCGGCCGATGTGCCGTCCGGAAACATCTCCGATTCCCAGCGGCTCATCGAGAGCAATGCAAACTATAAAATATACGAAAACATAGATTGCGGAGGTGCCATATACCCCGCCGTGGATCTCCGCTCATTTATGTTGTATCCAGACGGAGAAACCGAGTCACTCGGTGAGGAAAGATTTTCCGACAGAAGCCTGTGTCCCGATGTCGATGACGTGAAGAGCTTCTCCGCCGTCGTCTTTCCTGGCGTCGACCTGTCGATGGCGCGGATCCAAGCGTCGCCTGCATACCAGTTGCTTCTCGACGACCAATGAACCGTACGACGATCGACGCTCACCATATGGATGCTGCATGACGAACATCTTCAAATCGCTGCGAACGATCTTCGCCGTGGTGCTTGCTGCCACGTTGCCCACGACGTCGTGTGCGTTCTTCCCCGGGGCTGAGAAGGGGGCCACCGCTTCGCTGGCGGTCTTTCGCGGTTCCGGTGTGTCGGGGGCGCCGTCGTACGTCATCGCGGGCGGGAACGCCGACCTGCACCTCTGGACAAGCGGCAGCACGCTTGAGCAGCTCTACGTGAAGAGCCACGACAACGACGTCGCCGTCCGCGTCATCGTCGATCCGTTCGATGGCGCGCCGCGCGTCGTGATCGATGACGTGACGGGCACCTACGGTGTGTACCGGCAGGTCTCTGAAGACCGGCTCGACCTCTACATCTTCGACGCCGACAACGCCTGGGTCGACGGTGCGATGCTGCGGAGAAACGGCAGCCGCTATGAGCGTGCCCGCATCCTCGGCCTGCCGGCGTTCACCGGTCAGATCCGTGGTGACCTCAGCGAAGGCGAATTGGGCACCGGCAGCTTCGCCGTGATCGCCGACGAGGCCGACACCCTGGCCGATGTCACTGACGTCACAGACGAGATGGACGCGATCATGACGGCGTTGGCGGCGAGCGCAGGTGGCCAGGCGCTCTTTGGATCGTTCGCTGAAGCCCTGCGCGTCGGCGGCATTGTCGTGTTGGTCGGTGCGCTGATTCCGCCGGTGAACGGCGCATACGCCGCCGCAGGCGTCGCGATGACGGTCGTCGGCTGGTTCACAAACGACATCGCCACCGGCATCGAGACAGGCTTCCAGAGTGATGTGCCCCTCGCCAACGAGCTGCGCGACATTGCTGTCGGCTTTCTGCGTGAGCCGGGGCGTCGCGGACCGCTCGAAACCCTGAGCGACATCGTCCAAGGCGTGAAAGACTTTGCCGCCGATCCCCTCGGCGACTTCGGCGACGGTTTCGAGCTGCCTTCGTTTGAAGAGGAGTCCTACAGCGGCGACGACATCTCGCGGGTCGATTCGGCCGACGAGCCGGCGGGAGGTGAGCCGCCGTCGCTACCCGTCGACGTCACCGGCCAGGCTGTCTGGCAGGACAACACCGTCGATCCGATCGTCGGCACCGTCGATGACGATGGCACCCTGACGCTCGAGAGCGACGATGGCGCGCTCACGATCGAAGGCGACATTGTCAGCGGTTCTCTCGATGGCACCTGGACGCGCCCCGATGAGACGGGCGTCGTCACTGGGACCGTGGAGGCGATCGCTGCATGCGAAGCAGTCCAGGCCTCGGGCGGGCAAGGCGCCTTCACCAACGTGCACTTCGTCGGCGCCGGCAGTGGCGATGTCGAGTTCTTCTACGATGCCTACACCGTCCCCGATGCATTCACGGTCTCGGTGGGTGGCGCGACACGGTTTTCGACGGGCGCGCTGGTTTCTGGATCCCAGACCGCCATCGTGTCCATCGCCGGTGAGCAGTTCGTGTTCGTCAGCGTCTCCGCGCCCGAGAGCGGGACGTCGTGGGAGTACGCGCTCAGCTGTCTGCCCTGATGCAGCAGCGGCCCTGAGCCTCCGCCTGCACGTCTCCTAATTGCGCGACGGGAACGTCGGCACCGCGACCTGCCCCGACAGCGGCGTCTGCGGAGACAATGGCGCCAGACGCCCTTTGTCAGCACCCAGGGCTGCGACAGCTGCATCGAGGGCGTGTGCCGCTTCGGCGGCGGCGGCGAGGGCGAAGGCGAAGGCGAAGGCGAACCAGTGGGGCCGTGAACCCACGGCAGTGAAACGCAGGGGGTAAAGGGGACGCGCCGGTGACGGCGCGTCTCTCTTTTGGTGGGCCTTCGCGTTAGTCAAACGAGACCACCAGCTGCACAAACGCGCCCGCGGGGGTGAGGCCGTATTCGCTTTGGGCCCCGAAGCTCGAGGTCACCTCCTTGAAGGCCCCACTCGACGTCAGAACGTCGGCGGGTTCAAGGGCCCTGAAGGCATCGACGTCGACGCCGGCGCCCAGGGGCAGGTAGCCGGCGGCCCGCAGCAGCACCCGTACCCACCACTCAACGCTGGGCAGCAGCAGGGGTCGTTGACGTTGACGAGCAGCGAGGCGCCGCAGGACACGAGGTCGCTCGCCAGCCAGGAGGCCAGCACGCCGAGGTAGAATTGCCCGGCACCAAAGACCTCGCCGCGCACCACCCGGGGGTCTTTGAGGCGGCGGACGATGTCGTCGACGTCGTCGCTGCCGAAGCCGTTGGAGTGCAGCTCGGCCCCGAGGACCCAGGCCGCCTCGGCGGGGCGACCCTCGCCACCGACGACGGCGCGGGCGAAGTCGTCGTCGACAGCGGCGGCGACCATCGGCAGGGTCCAGGCGATCTCGCCGTGGACGCCGAGGTCTCCCGCTGTGCCTGTGCCCAGCAACAGGTCGTCATTCCTCGATCGAGGGGGCGACAGCGACTTGGTTCCCGACAGCGCGGGCTCCCACGTTCGAGGGATGGTTGGCCACGGCCACGTTGGGGAACACTCGCGCGTCGTCCTTCGAGGTGCTCCGTGCAAGTTCGCTCCCGTTTCGGCTTCCTCGCCGCGCTCATCATCATCAATAGCGGCTGTCCATCGCCGTCGCCGAGCGATGACGGTCCCACCGGAGAAGGCGAGGGAGAAGGCGAGGGTGAAGGAGAAGGCGCGCCCACCTTTGGTATGGTTCGGGAACTCAACCCCACATCAAGCAATGAGGGAAATGGCTCGCCGCGCGGTTTCTTCGCGATGGCAGGTCTTCTCTATTTTGACGCTCACGACGGAGAGAATGAGGTGGCTTGGGTAACGGACGGTCGACCCAACGCGACCCGTGTCGTTCCCAGGGTACAGGCCGCAGGTGCTGTCGTCATCGGCGAACGAGCGATCTTTGGGGCGGACGACAAGCTGTGGTCGACCGACGGGACCTCAAATGGGACCATCGAGTTGCTCACTGCCACCAAAAGCGGTGACTCGCTGAATTCGGTTGCATCCATCTCCCGCCTGACGCGAGTGGGGAATCGGGTCTTCGCGCTCATGGACGATGCCACTATCGGGCCTGAGTGGTACGTGACAGACGGAACTATCGCCGGTACCAGGCGCGTCACCGACACGCTGCCTGACGTTTTCGCGCTCGTCGACATTCTCGGTTTTGCGTGGGAAGACCGCCTCGTCTTCCACATTGTTGAAGAGCGCGAGGTCTCCTCGGGGCCGACCTTCGTGCAGCAGTTCTGGGTGACCGATGGCACGCCAGACGGGACGACCCAACTAGTCTCGAATCCATCTCGCAGCAGCCTGATCGGTGGCAACAGCCGTCCCGTCACCTTTGGCAACGAATTGTATTTCGTCTACGAGTCCGCGCAGTTTGGCAAGGAGTTGTGGAAGACCGACGGCACCGCTAGCGGCACGGCCGTGCTGAAGGACACGAATACGGGCCCCGACGATGCATTTCCCACGCATGTCCAAGTCTTTCGCGGGGAGCTTCTGTTCTTCAGTATGAACGAGGGTAGCCGAATGCAGCTGTACACGAGCGATGGCTCCGCAAGTGGAACGACCGCCGTGGCTGAGGTCGACGTCCGCGCAAACAGCGGTCTCGTCGGCTTCCTCGGCGACCGCATGTTCTTCGACGGAAGGGGTCCCGACGACGGTTCTTTCGGCCTGTGGCAGACCGACGGGACGACCGACGGAACGCGTCGGGTAGCCGAAGTGCGCATTTTCTCAGATCCGCTCATTCATCCGTTCGACGCCCCGTTCCGGGTTGGGGACCGCCTCTTGTTCAAGGGCGCAGGCCCAGGGCAAGGCGCCACTGCCTGGACGACGGACGGAACCACATCAGGGACGGTCCCGCTCGTGGACCCGCCTGGCAACAACGTGTTCCGCGGTATGAGCCGGACCGGGACGAGCCTTGGCGGGAGGGGCTACTTCGTGTTCGAGATCGCCGAGGGGGACTTCCAACTCGTGGAAACTGATGGCACTCCCGGGAGCGCGCGGGTGCTGCTGCCGGCCGACGCCACCCGGATCGTAAGCCCGTTGGCGGTGATCGCTGGCGGGCGACTCCAAGCGCAGCCGGCGAACCCATTCGTTTTTGACAACGCTCTCTATTTTGGCGCCGATTTCCACAGTCAGGGCATCCAGCTATATCGCCTTGAACCTGGTTCCTTCTGAATTTCGACGATGAGGGCATTTCAGCGCTCTGCGGTGGGAGGGCTTCTATTCCTCCTACGGGTCTTGGTCAGGTCAAACGCGGACGCAAAGCCAAGTGCGACGCCAAGGACGGTCGCATCTGAGGGCTCGCGCGATGGGACGTGAAGGCAATGGGTGCCTCGATCAGGGGATGGTGGATGGCAGAGAGTTCCCGCATGTTGTTGCGGTCAGGGAGAGAGACAAGCGATTTCAATAGCTTCAGAGGAGAACACACATGAACATCGAAGCCAAACCGCCGTGCAACGCACGCACGCGCGCGCGATGGATCCCGAGAATGCGCTGCGCCCTGCGTCAAGTCTCCGTCGTGACCGTGGTCGTGCTTGGCTCGGTCGGCGTGGTGGCAACCAGCGGATGTCCTGGTGACAGCACGGCAGCAGACACTGAGTTCTGCGGAGACACCTATGCGGGCCCCACCGCAGATACCCAGTCGTCGGTGTTCTGCCAGCAGGCCTATGCCCTGCGATGTGAAGGGCGCGACCAGGACGCCGATGATGCTTGCCGGTTCTACCAGCAGTTTGAGCAGGAAAATCCGAGCCTCCCTTCATGCCCCTACTGTGGGGGCGGGCAGGGCGGCAACGGCGACGAGGTGACTGGCGGCGCTTGCTTCTTTTTCGGGGGGAATGGCGTTATCGATTGCAGGCAACAGCCGAGCCAAAGTGCGTGTCCTGCCGCGAACAGCCCTCGCAATGGCCGGTTTTTTGACGGACAAACCTGCGACGATATCACCTGCGTCATCGAGGGCGACCCAGCAGATGTCGCAACCACCGTGACCTGTGAGTGAAGGGCGAGCACGTCGCACTCTGCACGCATTGTCTCGAAACGAGGAAATGAGCCCCCTTCTGCCAACGACCGTGGGAGCCGCAGCCTGACCGCCGGCCGCTGGCGCCCATTGGTTGCAAGGGGCGCCTTGGCGCCCCGCTTTCTTCACAGCTGACGCGCCTTCGCCTCAGTCAAACGACACCACCAACTGCACAAAGGCGCCCGCGGGGGTGAGGCCGTACTCGCTTTGGGCGCCGAAGCTTGAGGTCACTTTCTGGAACGCGTCGCTTGATGTCAGCACGTCGGCGGGTTCGAGGGTCCTGAAGGCATCGACGTCGACGCCGGCGCCCAGGGGCAGGTAGCCGGCCGCCCGCAGCAGCACCCGTTGTTCCACCCACCACTCGACGCTGGGCAGCAGCAGGGCCGAGGGATCGTTGACGTTGACGAGCAGCGAGGCGCCGCAGGACACGAGGTCGCTGGCGAGCCAGGAGGCCAGCACCCCGAGGTAGAGCTGGCCGGCGCCAAAGACCTCGCCCCGCACCACCCGGGGATCGCGGAGGCGGCCAACGATGTCCTCGACGTCGTCGCTGCCGAAGCCGTTGTAGTGCAGCTCGGCCCCGAGGACCCAGGCCTCGGCGGGGCGACCCTCGATACCGACGACGGCGCGGACGAAGTCGTCTTCGATGGCGGTCTCGCCGCCGGCACCGTTGTCGGTGCCCACCATCGGCAGGGTCCAGGCGACCTCGCCGTGGACGCCGAGGGGGCCGAGGTCTCCCGCGATTTCCGCGCCCAGCACCAGGTCGTCCACGATCTTCGCCGTCATCGCCGACACATCCCACGACGCCACGTTGGTGCGGCCGCGGACGACGAAGCCCTGGGCGTTTAGCGTCGGTTGGGGCAACCACATGAGTTCGAAGCCCGACACCGCACCGACAGGCAGGGTCAGCCGCACGGCGTCAAAGCCCCGGCGCACCTCGCGGTCGACGTCGGTGGGGGCAAAGGGGCTGAGGAGGTCGGTGGGGTTCCACAGGCGGCCCGTGCCCCAGGACAACGCCTGGCGGCCGACGACGACGCCGAAGTGCGGGGTCTGCCAGGTGAGCGACAGGCGATCGAGGGTGTGCTGCAGGCGCAGGCCGCCGTCCTCGACGAGGAACGGGTCGAAGTCGATCAGGCGCCGCGCCGGCGTCACCAGGGCACTGCCAAGGACACCGGCCTGGGTCGACGACGCAAACGCCGCACTCGTCGCCATCACCGCTGCCACCTGCCAGGCGACCTCCAGGCGCAGGGTCGACGGCTCACTCGGCCACAACGCCAACGACGCCTGCAGCCGGGCAGTATGGGTGGCGAGGCCCACCAGGGCGGGCGGTGTTTCGACGAAGGGGACGCTGCCTTGCAGTTCGGGAGGGAGCTGGGCCCGGGTCTCGTCGAGGAGGGTGCCCAGTTCGGTGGTGGCCTCGATGAGGGACGGCGGCAACGCCAACACCGACCCCGATGATTTGTAGAAGCCACCGGCTTCCAGCACGACGGCGCCGTCGTCGCTGCGGGCCACCTCGGCGGCATGCACGGGCGCAGCGACCATCGCCGCCAGGGCCATGGTCGATACCCGCAGGCGCTGTGGCCAGGTCTTCACGGGATCGCTGGCGCCGACGCCAAGGCTGCTGTTGTCGTCGGTGTTGGTGCCGTCGGCTTCGGGGGCCGGGCCTTGCGCTCGTCGGAGACAATGCGGCCGTCGACGAGGCGCACCACCCGGTCGGCCTGCTCGAGCACCATCGGGTCGTGGGTGGAGAACACGAAGGTCACCCCCTGCTCGTGGTTGAGGCGACGCATGGTCTCCACGAGGGCCCGGCCCGTGGCTTGATCAAGGTTGGCGGTGGGTTCGTCGGCGAGGACCACCGCCGGGGTGGCGACGATGGCGCGGGCCACGGCCACCCGCTGCTGCTGACCACCGCTCATCATGGGCGGAAACGCATCGAGAAACGCGTCGATGCCGAGGGTCTTGAAGACCTCGGCGACGCGGGCCCGCCGCTGTGGTGCCGGCATCCCCTGCAACTGCAGCACGTACTCGGCGTTCTCGGCGGCGGTGAGGACGGGGATGAGGTTGTAGGCCTGAAACACAAACCCGATCTTGTCCCGCCGCAGGTCCGCCAGCTTGGCGCGCCCCAGGCCCGCGAGGTCGTGGCCCGCGATGCGGATGGTGCCGCGGGTGGGGGTGTCGAGGGCGCCAATCAAATTGAGCAGCGTCGTCTTGCCCGACCCCGACGGCCCGGCGATGGCCATGAACTCACCGGCCTCCACCACCAACGACACACCGGCGAGGGCCGCCACCACGCCGCCGCCGCTGCCGTACTCCTTGACCACATCCACCACGTCGACGGCGTTGACTGCGTTGGCTGCGTTGGCTGCGTTGACTGCGTTGACTGCGGCCATCGATGCCTCCCGGGAACCCACGCTGAACCACCTTCGTGCTTAGCAGGCTCCGGCCACCGCCGTCGACGGACCCCTCGAAGGTGATGTCCCGGGGATGGGCCGGCGCTGCCCCATGGGCTATGACCACAGGTGGAGGAACACCCCATGAAGAAATCTGCCCTGTTCGCCGCCGCTGTCGGCGCCGTCGCTGCGCTCTCGTCTTGTTCGGCCGCCATCGAGGGCCTGTGTCAGAAGGAGTACGACTGCCGCGACGAACTCGGCGTCGACTTTGAAGACGACTACCCCGCCGTCTGCAAGGCCGCTGGCGAAGGCGCCCAGGCCGCTCTGCGCGCCAACGCCGAGCAAGAGTGTGAAGACCTCGCCAACGCCGACCTCGCCCTCACGGGCTGCCTCCAGGTGCTCTCCTGTGAGGACCTCAAGAATTTCCGTGACGGCAACAGCGGCGACCACTGCAAGGAGTTCATCGACGGCCGCACCGACGCCGCCGAGAAGGCCGGCACCCAATGCGACGCCATCGGCGACCCTGCGGGTGAAGGCGAGGGCGAAGGCGAGGGCGAAGGCGAAGGCGAAGGCGAAGGCGAATGAGCCGGGGGCTGTCGACCGTCGCCGCGGTCGAAGCGTCTTGATTCTTCCAGTCGATTGAGCCGAAGAGTCCTGACTTTTCAGCTCCTTGGCCTGTTGGTTTGTGAGCCGCCGACATGGGTGCCCATGTCGGTGGCTTGTCTACACGCTCAGGGTGGGGTCAGTTCCGGCGCAAGGCTTCGACGGGGCGCAACCGCGCCACGTGCCAGGCGGGATACAGGCCCACCAGCAGCGCCATGCCGTAGACCCACAGGGAGGCCTTGAGGCCGGCGACGACGGAGAAGGTGGTGCGGAAGGCCGTGCCCACCGACAGGCCGCCGACCTCGACGGATTCCCCCATGGCATCGCTGAAGTCCATCAGCGGCGTCAAAGACCCGGCCCGGGTCACCGTCAGGCCGAGGGCCAGGCCGATGACGACGGCCAGCGTCGCCGTCCAGAAGGACTCCGCCAGCACGAGAGCCACGATGCCCGAGGGGCGCGTGCCGAGGGCCTGCATGACGCCGAACTCGCGGGTGCGCTCCAGCACGCCCATCAACATCGTGTTCATGATCCCAAGGCCCACCAGCAGGTACACAAACAACGCCGCCACCACCATGACGCTGTCCATCAACGCCTCCATCGTCTGAAAGATGGGGAAGATGTCGGCATAGGTCTCGACGATGGGGACGACGATGGGAGCGACGGGGTCGACGCCGGCAACGCCGCCAACGACGACCGCGGCCAGGGCCGTGCGGATGGCGGCGGCCACGGGGGCGGCATCGGCGGCGCGACCAAGCTGGATGACAATCTGGTGGGCGGCACCGGGCAGGCCCAACACCTCGGCCGCCGTCGACCGCGCCACCAACACCCGCCGTTTGTCGACGGACGGCGACGCCGCGTGGAAGATGCCGCGCACGCGAAAGAGCTCGGCCCCCATCTCGCCGTCCACCCGCTGCACCAGCAGCCGCACCTTGGCCCCGACCTTGACCTTCAAGCGGGCGGCCAGCCCCTCGCCAATCACCACCCCGCGGACGTCGTCGTCGGCCGGGATGGCGCCGCTGCGGACGTCGCCGACGTAGGTGGCCACCCGGGCTTCGTCGGCCCAATCGACGCCGTGGAGCTCAATGGCCTCGTTGCCGTGGGCGCTGCCCAGCAACCCCCGGGCGACCACCCGGACCGAGACCTGGGCCTCGGGTGGCAACACCGGCACCAGTCGGGCGCGCAGGCTGTCGACGTCGGAAAGTGCTGCGCGGGGTTCGTGCTGGCTGCGCCACGTCGGCGCCGTGAGCTCCACATGGCCAAGGCCCGTGCTGTCGAGCTCGTTTTTGGCCTCGCCCATCACCGATTCCATGATGCTGCCGTAGACGATGACCATCATCAGACCGAGGGCGATGGCCCCCATGTTGATGAGAGTGCGTCGACGGCTGCGCCAGAGGTTGCGCCAGGCGATTCGCAGGGTGGCGACTGCGTGCATCATGACGTCGACCTCATGGCGTCGATGGGTCGCAGCCGCGCGGCCCGCAGGGCGGGCACAATGCCCCCCACCAGCATGGTGCAGAACACCGTGAGGGCGATGCCGCCGATGGAGCCCCAAGCCGGTGTCAACGTCAATACCGACGGCATGCGGATGCCCATGATGTCGCTGTCACCAAACCCGGCCAACGAAACGCGACCAAAGAAGAACAGCCCCACCACCACGAAGAGCACGCCGATCAGCATGCCCAGGGCCCCCTGCAACAGGGCCTCGACGACGACGCCGACGACGATGCGCCACGGTCGGGTCCCCAGCGCCAACATCACGCCGAATTCGCGGGTGCGCTCGAAGGTGGCCATGGTCATGGCGTTCAACACCCCGAGGCCCACCAGGAAGAACACGATCCAGTCCAGGGCCCGCTGGCTCTTCTGCTTCTGTTCGATGCTGCCCTTGAGCTCGGGCAACATCTCGTTCCAGCTCAAGGCCTCCAGGGTCTGCAGGTCGAGGGCGCCGCGGGTGGCGGTGGCTGCCAGGGCGAGGCCGTCGTCGTCGGTGTCGTCGGGGAGGTGCAGCACGATGACGTGGACGGCGTCGCCGAGGCCGAAGAAGTCCTGGGCATCTTCGATGTGCACAAACACCGCCGTCGAATTGAGTTCGCTGGTGCCGGCGTCGCCGAGCCCCACGACGGTGTAGCGGTCGTTGGCCACGGAGCCGTCCTTGGCGGCGCCGACGATGATGATCTCGCCACCGGGGGCCAGGTGCAGTTGGGCGGCGAGGTCGACGCCGAGGACGGCCTCGCGGGCGGCGATGGGGGCCAGGGCCCGGCCGGAGCGGATGGTGACGGCGGCGGTGCCGCTGGCGTTGTCGGGCTGGATGCCCGTGATCATGACGCCGCTGGAGCGTTCGCCCGTGCCGCCAAGGCCCGCCCCCAACACCCGGCGCTCGGCGCGCACCCCGGGCACGGCAGTGGCAATGCGGGCCTCGATGGTGACGGGTTCGTCGACGACGACGTCGATGGTGGGCGAGTCCTGATAGCCGCGGCCATGGACCTGCAGATGGCCCACCAGCTGCGTCGTCAGGTTGCGGATGATCTCTTCATAGGCACTGGCCCGATAGCTGTGCAGCAACACAAGCCCTGCCACGCCAATGGCCAGCGCCGTCAGCGTGATGAAGGTGCGCCGTCGGTTGCGCCACAGATTGCGCCAGGCCAGATGCAACATGCTCAGCGCCCCTGCTGCAGGCGATGCAGGCTGAAGACGTCGTCGGGGATGTCTGTGTCGAAGGCGATGTCGTCGTAGTGGATGGTCGTCGAGCGCTCACCATCGCCCGGCTTCACCGTCGTCGTTGACGGAAAGCTGCGCCACCCCACCTGCCGGAAATCCCCAAAGGTCATGGTGCGGGCCAAGACCCCTTCCTCGTCGTAGAAGCGCTGCTCCAGCGGCTGGCAGGTGGCGGTCTCGATGAACAGCTCGACCTTGCCCCACACCACCACAGCCTCCTTGGTGGGCACCAGCCGAACATGCCAGGCACGCTTGCTCCCGGCGGCGACAGCATGGTCGACGACGCCGACGACGGTGGCGGTGTAGGCGTCGGCCATCGATTGGCCGCGTACGAGGTCGTCGTTGGTGAAGTCGCTGCCCATCCAGGCGTCGCCGAGCATGCCTGACGGCAACTTCATGGTGCGGGCGGCGCGGGGCAGCCAGTTCCACAACTGGCCCTCGCGCTTCAGGGTCATCATCCCCGTCTCGCGGGGGCCGCCCTCGACGACGCGGATGAGGGCGTAGTCTTCGCCCTTGGCCCAGGTCTGCAGCTTCAAGGTGCGGGTCCAGGCTTTGGTCTGGATCGTCATGCGCATGGTGCCCGTCGTCGACGCGCCCTGCAGCAGGGTCTCGAAGCGGCGAATCAACAGGGCCGGGTCGGGCTTGTCCTGCGTCGATGGACAAGCCGGGACGGCAGCAACGGGCGGTGTCGGCGTCGTCGACGTCGTTGTCGACGTCGCGATGAGGGTCAGGGCAAGGGCGAAGGACGACGCGTGGAGCATGGGCAGCCTCAGAAAGACGCTACTGCATCCTCAACTTCCCGGGGGGCGCACGATGGGCGCGCGGAACGTGCCGTTGCTGAGCTGAAGCAGGGTCTGGCTGCCCGCGGTGCGCAGGGCGGCGGTGAAGGTGCCCTCGGCCACGCCGCCCGGCCCGCCCCAGGTCGTCACCTCGACGGTGGCGGTGGTGCCCGACAGCGTCGTGAAGTTGGTCCCGCCGACGGTGTAGAAGAGGATGAGGTCGGCGTCGGCCTCGGTGAACACCGATCCCTCCTCGACGGTCCGCGGCAGCTGGATGGTGAAGAAGGTGGCCTCCCCGGGCACCGCCCATTCGGCCTCGGCGAGATCGGTCTGGTCAGGCTCCTCGAAGGGGTTGAGGACCTGGGGCATGTCGATGGCCGTGCTCCCGGCTTGGGTGAAGCGCGCATAGAAGTCGTTGTCACACGCAGCAGGCCCGGGAACGTCGACACAAAACGACGGGATCGCCTGGCAGTCCTGCGCCGCGCTGAACGCGGGGCAGCCGTTGTCATCGGGGACGCACACTTCGACGACGAAGCTGGTGCAGCGGGTCTCGTCGAGGACACAGACGGGGGGATCGGGGCACTCACCCTCACCCTCGCCCTCTCCCTCACCTTCGCCCTCACCCTCTCCTTCGCCGGACGGGCACGAGACCGACAGCATCGCAGCCGCGACGGACCCGAGGAGCAGCGAAAGCAGGGTGGCAACACGCATGGAACCTCCGCCGACACGTTCGTCGATGGTACTTCAGCACCGTTCATGCCAGCGCTTTCAGGCGCAGCAGAGGCACCCGTACCACCGGCGGCGGGCCTTCCCACACACCAAGCGTGAGGCTGCACACTGCCTCCACCGACTCAGCGTATGCGTTGGGCGGCGATGGCGGCGTCGCGGGCAGCGGCGAAGGCGACGGGGTCGGAGAACGACACGATCCCGGGAACGGCGAGGGCGGCGACACTGACGCCCATGGCGAGAATCCGGTTCTGGAAGAGCATGCTGACGTCGGTGTTGGTGCGGTGCTCGAGGGTCCAATCCGTCAGGAGCTTGCGAGCGCCGCTCGTGTAGCCGGTGACGCCGAGCCAATCGTGGAAGATCTTGACGCGCCCGCAGTTGGCGTAGACGGCATTGACGCTGCGCAGGATGGCCTGGGCGATGACCTCGTCACCTTCGCCGATGACCCGGCAACAGACGATGCCTGGCGCCGGATTTTCGATGACGACATCGCCGCCACGAGGAGAACGCTCTTGGAGCACGGGCAGCAGGTTCGTCGCCATGGCGCGGGAGTCTAGCAGAATGGGCCTGGGGCCTCTGCTCGGCACACTGCAAAGGCCTCGCCCGCGATGCAGCGTTGGGATCAGCGCTTTGGGGGAAGCTTCTGCAGCTTGCGCTGCAACGAACGGCGATGGAGCCCAAGGCGGCGGGCGGCCTCGCTGATGTTGTCTTCACACTCCCCCAGCACCTTGTGGATGTACTCCCACTCCTGCCGGGCCAGGCTGGGCAGAAGATCCGCTGACGACGTCATTGGTGTCGGCGTCGTCGCCGCCCCTGAACCTGGCAGCGAGGCCGCTGGTGTGTTTTCGCCCACCAGCGCTGCCAGCAGTTCGGCGATGCCGACGGGCTTTTGCAGATAGTGCACGGCGCCGAGCTTCATGGCCTCGACGGCGGTGGCGACGCTGCCCCAGCCCGTCAACACCACCACCCGGGTGGCGGGGTCGAGGGTGATGAGGGCCTCCACCAGGGTCAGCCCCGAGGGGCCGGGCATGCGCAGGTCGACGATGGCGAGCTCGGGGGGATCGCTGGTGGCCGCCGCGATGGCTGACGGCACGTCGCGGGCGCTGCGGACGTCGAAGCCGCGCTCCAGCAGGGATTTCTGGAGACGTTCCCGAAAGACATCGTCGTCGTCGACGAGCAGCACGGTCTGGGCTTCGCTGCCGGAGGTGGCGTTTGGGGCGTTCATGCTTCGTCCTGAAACGGCAGGGTGACAGTGACGGTGGTGCCGTCGCCGGGGGCCGAGGTGATGGCGAGGGTGCCGCCCGCGGCCTCGATGACCGTCGACGCCAGAAACAACCCGAGGCCCATGCCCTCGCCGGGACTCTTGGTGGTGAAGAAGGGTTCGCCGAGGCGGGCCAGGGTGGCGTCGTCGATGCCATGGCCGTGGTCGCGGATGACGATGGTGCAGCCAGCATCGACGCTGCCCGTGACGCTGACGTCGACGTGCTGGTCGGCGCCGCTGGCGTGCAGGGCGTTGTGCACCAGGCCCCGCAGGGCCTGGCCCAGGGCCCGTCGTTGACAGCGGAGCTGGCGATGCCCGGCCACAGTCGTCGTCACCCGCACCCGGGGCAGACCGATGGTCATGTCGCTGACAAGCTCGGTGGCGCTGACGCCGACCAGGGTCTCGCCGCCGGGGGTGCCGGCGTCTGTGGCCAGCTGGGCCAGCACGGCCTTGCAGCGCTTGACCTCCTGCTGCACGAGGCGCACGTCGTCGAGGGCGCTGGTGATGGCGGGCGTCGGCGGCAGGCCCTGCACCGCGAGGGCGAGCTCGTCGGCCACCAGGGCGATGGTGCCCAGGGGCGTCGACAGTTCGTGGGCGGCACCGCCGGCGAGGGTGGCCAAAGCGGCCAGGCGTCGGGCCCGTTCTTCGAGGCGGGAAACCTCGGCGAGCTGGACCTCGCGGGCCTCCACCGCCGTGCGCAGGCGGCTGACGAAGACGACGATGAAGGCGGCGGTCACGAAGAAGGCCAGCCACATGCCGCGCACATGGACCTCGAAGCCGGGCCCGTGCATGAGGTGCATGTGGGCCTCGGCATCAAAGACCCCGGGCACAAACAGCACGCCGTACGACACCGCCGCCAACACGGCGATGCCGATGGCCCAGCGGGAGGGCAGGGCCACCGTCGCCGTCGTCACATGGAGCACGTAGAAGAACGTGAACGGGTTGAGGGGACCGCCAGAGACCGTCAGCAGCAAGGTCAACAACACCACGTCGGCGGCGATGGCGGCGCCCACGACGTGTTCGGTGGTGCGGGGCCGCAGGCGCTGCCGCACCAGCAGGGCCTGCACGATGGCATTGGACAAGGCGCTGATACCGACGACGGCCAGGGCGTATTGGCTGCCGCCGCTGTCCATCAAGGCCACCGAGGTGGCGATGACGATGACCTGGGACAGCAAGCCCGCCCAGCGCAGGCCCAGCAACCAGCGCAAGCGCAGCAGCACCGGATCTTCGACGACGGCGACAGCGACCGGGGCCTTGGAGACAGACAGGGAGCGGGACGGCATGGGCGACGCTACCGCTACCAGTCGACCAGCAGGGTCAGTTCGGCGCGGCCCCCGTCGGTGACGGCGCCGCCAAAGGCCAAAACCGGGAGGCTGGCGGTGGCGGCGAGGGCTGTGTCGATGCCAAGGTCGACGGTGACGCCGACTTCGGGGCCGACAGCGGCGCGGGCGTCGCTGCCGTTGTGGGCGCTGGCGGCATGATCGTCGTGGATGGCGGGGTCGTCGGTGACGTGGATCGTGTCCGACACGCCGCGGGCCAGCAGGCCTCCCCGCAACGACACGGTGTCGGTGGCGCGCACAATGGTCAGGAGGCGACCTTCGACAACGGCGGCGCCGAGATCCTCGCGCAGGCCGAGCACCGGGGCAGTGCCCGACAGAGACGCCATCACCGACAGGGTGGTCGACGGCAGCCAGACGCCGGTCAGCTGGAGTTGGGGGGCAAGGACGCCGGCGCCGGGCTGCAGGGGCGTCGTCAGGGGTTGGCCATCGCGGCCGGTCACCGTCGTGCTCGAGGGCAGGGTGAGCCCCAGGCGCACGCTGGCGGCCAGGTGGGGGCCAAAGGCCCGGTCGGTCCACACGAAGCGCACGCCGAGGCCCAGGTCCGACAGACCTGCGCTGCGGCCGTCGAAGGTGCCGTCGGTGCGCCGCAGCCGCAGGGAGAGGGGCAGGCTGCCGTCGACGACGATGGCGCGGTTGACGGCGACCATGACGGTGACGGCGGCGGCGCCGCCAAAGAGGGTGACGTCGCCGAGGGGATCAGCGGTGGTGGTGCTGAAGGCCTGGGTCGACAGGGCCAGCCGGATGCGGCCCGCGAAGGGCAGCTCGGCGCCCACGGGCAGGGCGGCGGTGGAGCCGCAGGCACAGGCCGCACACGCCGACGACGGCGCCGACCACAGCAGCGTCGACAGCAGCACCGTCGACAGCAGCAGCGTCGACAGCAGCGTGGTCATCGACAGCCCGGTGGCGCCGCGCCGGTTCAGGTCAGGCCCGCGCACAGCTCGGTGATCTCGTCGGCGCTGTGGCCCTCTTCTTCGTAGTGGGCCTGGCACTCGGCCAGGGTCGCGAAATCTTCGGCGTCGTGTTCGTGGGTGTCTTCTTCGCCGCAGGCTGCGGCCAGCATTCCAAGGAGCGACAGGGCCAACCAGATGTTCTTCATGGGCCCCGTATCGCCAGCCGGGAGCCCGACTTCACTGCGACACGGGGTCGCAGCGGTTGAACGCCGCAAACGATGGTCGATTCCTGAAGGAATCGAGTGTTTTCAGGAGGTTCAAGGCCTGCAGGAGGCCCGGCAGACGGGCGGGGGGAAGGCGGCGTACAACCCGGCTTCACCGACCCGCACCGACCCCCACCGACCCACACCGACCCGCACCGACCCACACCGACCCCCACCGA
>Ga0247834_1000800_pt1 | contig 58330 bp, 55 predicted proteins | sample LaCruzMarch2015__8_FD_187118 | JGI IMG/M metagenome (GOLD analysis project Ga0247834, IMG submission 187118) | Freshwater microbial communities from meromictic Lake La Cruz, Castile-La Mancha, Spain - LaCruzMarch2015_12m | ecosystem: Environmental > Aquatic > Freshwater > Lake | place: Spain...
CATTACGGAATGAAGGATGAAAAAGCACGATAATTCATTCGTTTAAGTGCATTGATGGCGGATTCGCCTTACGACTCTCGCCTATTGCATTCTACGGCTTACGGCATTAAGCAAGCCTGCCCTACGACATTCAATGGTATCACTCCGCTCCATACACCTAGCTTGCAGCACCAAATTTTGACATTCTCACATTTTTTAGTGAGGATAAGTAATGAAAATAAACGCACACTATCGAGATCATGTAAAAGCGTGGCATGAAAGCGGATTGAATCAGGCAAATTATTGTCGCCAGCAAGGGATCAATCCTAGAACCTTTTCGCGGTGGGTACTGCTTGATAGACTATACCCTGAAACGCTGGCCAGCCATGATTCGCTATGCGGAAACCGGCCACTTGCCTACCGACAATAACCCAGTGGAAAATACCATTCGGTTCATTGCCCTGGGTAAAAAGAATTGGCTATTCGCTGGTTCAGAACGTGCCGATCAACGGGCTGCCGCCATTCAAACGCTATTGGGTACAGCCGACATTCCGCCCCCTCCCCCCCACCTGCAGTTAAAATAATATAAACTGCGCAAAACAACTCTTTGGCTTAGATGATAAACAATGAACGCGGACACTACTTATAGCAGTTACAATTTGGATCATTTAGGCCTGATAGCGGGCATGGTTGACGAATTAGGATTACCTGAAATGATTGATGCGGTGATCAAACAAGATCATGATCAGCGTCATGTCTCAGTGGGTCTGTGCGTCAAGGCGATGATTTTGAATGGATTAGGCTTTGTTAACCGGGCTTTATATCTGATGCCGCACTTTTTCAAGGATAAACCGGTTGAGCGGTTGTTGGGTGAAGGCATAACCGCCGAACAACTTAACGATGACGCGTTAGGCAGGGCGCTGGACGCGATCTACGCGTATGGCCCGGAACCGTTGTACGGTCAACTGGCGGCGCCGTCGGTCAAGCGTTTGGGGCTATCCTGTGCCGTCGGCCATTTGGACAGGACCAGCGTTCATGTTGATGGCGTCTACAACAGCAGCCAGGACGATGTGCCGGAAGGCGTTGTTCAACTCACGCAGGGTTATAGCCGCGATCACCGACCTGATCTCAATCAGGTAATATTGCAACTGATTAGCGAGCATCAGGCAGGTATACCGTTGTGGATGGAAACGTTGAGCGGCAACCGCAACGATAAGAAAAGTTTCCGGCAGACACTCTGAATTATTTATTAAAGAGGACTGTAATCATGCGGGACTTTACAATTACTCATCCTCTTTGTCTTCTTCAGTAGAGATTTCGGCAATCTCTTTAAGTCTTGAAATCGCCTTATAATTGATACTTTGCTCAGGATACTTACCTTCTTTATCGGGCAGTCCTGCTATTTCACCGGTTAATAATTCTAAGGCTTCATTTACTGTGGATACTGCGTAAACAGCAAATAAATTCTTCTCTACCGCCTCAATAACTTCTTTTTTTAACATTAAATTACTGCTATTTGCTGCCGGGATAATCACGCCATGCTGACCTGTTAAGCCGCGTGCTTGGCATAATCTAAAAAAACCTTCAATTTTTTCGTTCACACCACCAATAGCTTGTACTTCTCCGTATTGATTAATTGAGCCAGTGATAGCAAGGGCTTGCCTGATTGCTACACCGGTTAATGCTGATATTAATGAGCATAATTCAGCTAATGACGCGCTATCACCATCCACAAAGCTATAAGATTGCTCAATGGCAATGCTTGCAGAAATTGCCAACGGAAAGTGTTGGGCATAAAAATGTCCTAAATATCCAGTTAAAATTAAGACTCCTTTAGAATGAATTGCCTGCCCTAACTCGGCTTCTCGCTCAATATCAACAATCCCTCGTGAGCCTGGAGATACTGTGGTAGTGATACGTGCCGGCATACCAAAACTACTCCCTCCCATTTCCAATACGGTTAAGCCGTTAATTTTGCCAATCGCCTCGCCGTCAGTATCAATAAGAATAGTGCCATCTAACATATCATCAAGAAGAGCTTGTGATACCTTGCCATTACGGTATTCCTTTGCCGCTAAGGCTTGCTCTATATCGTCGCCATTTATCTGGTCTCGCTGTGCTAGCCTACACAACACATCTGCCTCGTCAACATTGTCTAAAATGTCTTTTATTCGCGCTGAAAACTTATGCTGTTTTTCAGATAATCGACAACTATGCTCAAGTAATTGTGCAATAGCTGCGTTTGTTACTGGCAGCAACTGCGTTTTTTTCGCATGATGCTTAATAAGGTGAGCAAAATGCGTAATGGTTTGTTCGTTTAAGGCAATCGCGTGATCAAAATCAACCAGAACTTTAAATAATTCATTAAATTCTTCGTCGTATTCGTCTAGTAGATAATAACTTTCAGCCGTTCCCACTAAAATAATCTTCACCTGTAATGGAATTATTTCAGGCTTTAAGGTCATGGTTTGAATACTCATTTCAGAAAAAGGCGATTCAATCTCTATAGAGCCTTGTTTTAAGGCTCGTTTTAATGCATCCCAAACATACGGATTAGCAATTATTTTTTCAGCATCAAGAATTAAATATCCGCCATTGGCTTTATGCAGTGATCCTGCACAGATACGCCGATAATTGGTTACCATTGCGCCTTGATCACTACTGTATTCAATACGTCCAAAGACGTTTTGATAAAGTGGGTGAGGCTCATAAATAACTGGCGCACCTTTTTCATACTCATGATTAAAAAGTATATTGGGGGCATATTGCTCCATCAAAGCGGCTTTCTTTAAGCGTGGCTCTTGATCATCAAAAGGACGCCCTGGCATAAAGTTATCTGCAATGGTTAGATTAAGATGCCGTTCTACTTCCGTCAGATAGGTATAAACACTTACTACATCTTGGTATTTTGCATGCAATTCTGTAAATAATGGCGCAATGGCATGACAGACCACCGCTGCATTTAATTGTTTAATTTGCTCGGCCATGTCCCTTCGCCACTGCGGCAGATTTAATAATTGATCACTTAAATAGTCTTCTAATAGACGTACCTGCTCATAAAATGATTCGCGCTCTGGCTTCGGTAGTTGGGCAAGCAATTCGTCACTTAATGGCACATTGTCTCTGATTGGTGCATAGCTAATCACATCACTTTCTTTAAACACTGCGATGCCAGAGGCAAGCGCTTGCAACTCAACTAAGCCGATGGCTTTTTCATAAAGTTCAGTAAATTGACGCTCGATGGCATTTTTTTTCTGCTGATACACTGGGCTTTCAAATGCTACTGGAAAAATAACTAATAATGCTTCCAATAAACCTTCAATATCTTTACTAAACTGGTGTCCAATATTAGTGGGCAGAGCTAAAGCAATCGGCTCTCGTGGTTGGTCAAAATTATCAACATACGCATACGAAGCGGGTGACACTTGGCTTTTAGCGTGCTTAGTTAAGGTTTCGTAAACGAGAGTTATGCGTCCAAAACCTGGCTCACCCATCACAAAAATATTGTAGCCAAATGTCTTCATCGCTATGCCAAAAGCCAAGGCATGTTGGGCGCGTGTCTGTCCAAGCAATTCCACGGGCTCCTCCGCACCGAAGGTAAGATTGGTTAAATCGATACGACGTCTTAGCGACGTAACAGGAAGTTTTAAAAGTTCAGGCATGACAAAAATAATTCTAGCTAAGTAAAACGTTTAATTTTATCATCAATAGCCCTATAAAAGCAGATGTACACGCCCTATTCAAGCGCCTATGTCCGTATTCATTGTCCATAACTGATGACTAAAAAACTACACCGACTTGCCCAGCATTTAGGTAATATCTTAATTGAACATAATGTTACGCTTGCTGTCGCTGAATCTTGCACAGGCGGCTGGATTGCCAAAATTTGCACTGAGATACCTGGCAGTTCTGCATGGTTTGATAGAGGCTTTGTGACGTATAGCAATGCTGCAAAAATTGAGATGCTGGCAGTTAACGCTGATACGGTGGAACACTATGGCGCAGTCAGTGAACAAACAGCGATAGAAATGGTGCGGGGGGTCTTAGCGCATAGCAATGCAGACATTGCTATTGCTGTTACCGGCATTGCTGGGCCCAGTGGTGGGAATATGCATCATCCTATCGGCACGGTATATATTGCTTGGCAAAAACAAGGCGAAGACGTTCAGCTGATAAAAAAACAATTTCATGGAACGAGACACCGCATTCGAGCCCAAACTGTTAAAACCGCGCTAAACGAGTGCGTGGAGAATAGAGATCTTTATTTTCCACGTATACATAAAAATAATTAAACACACTGCTTCAGCCATCAAGCTCAACCTAGCGCGCATCATTAAGAAGCATGACGATTGGTTGGGCTTGATTGGCACTCATTAAAAACCAAATTCAGACTCATCAAAATCATCAAATTGCTCTCTCAGCATTTTTTTTTCCCAATAAATTTCAATTTTTCTACGTGCGTCCTTTTTTATAGTTTCTTTTTCTAAATTTTCTGGAAGTGCCGAAAACTCGCTGTTATCAAAAAGATCGTCATCATCGTCTATTTCAGTAGATGAAGGTGATGTATTGGCTTTATTTGCAGATTTACTCGATGTTTTACTCATTTCTACCTCAAAGAATCAAATTGTGAACACAGCACAATCCATAAAATACTTAACACAAACATTTAAATAACTTAAATATTCAACACAGCTTAAAAAAATGCATTTACGCATATCAGCCAAACAATTCGCAACCTTAAATTTAATCAGAAACTCGTTATTATGTGCAAAAGAAAGTGAGCTTAAAAAAGTAAACTTAAATTAAGAGCTTAAGACTATAAAAGAATTAATTATCATCACTGACAAAATTCTGGCAACGAAAAGTTATAAAAAAAATACCGCATGCAGCCTTCGTTAGATTAAGTATGCCATTAACTTGCTTTTGAACAAAATAACTATAAATAAGACTGTACTGCTTGATTGATGCAGTCCGTCCTTGCTAAAACAAATAAACTTGTTATTCCAGACACGGTAAAACTAAAGAGATAAATCAATCATGCTAAAATTGTCCACGATAACTTTATGAAATTAAGAGGGTAAATGGTATTTTTCACCACTATCTTACGGTTTCACTACAAAATTATCATTTATCAACATTTACTCTTTAGGAAATTTTATGACGCTTAATTATGCTTCTTTAAAAAACCATGATACGCCCATTAAAGTATTATTTACTGGTTACCTATGCACTGTTGGCGTTGGTTATTTTTTTGCTATTTTGCAAATTTTATTTACCCACGGCATGGCAGATGGTCAATTTGGCTTATCTATCAATGATATTGTTTACAGTTATTATGGCAATCGCTCGGGAACAGTCATGGAGAATCAACTTAATGGCGCAATGAAGGCGAACGCGTCTGCCCAAGAACGGTTTGCCATTATCGAGTGGGTAAGAAATGGTGCCGATGAGGACAAATATACCGACGATGGGATTGAAAAAATCATTCAAGAACGCTGTGCAACGTGTCACAACAAAGACGCGTCAGGCTTACCAAACTTCAATGATTTTGACATTTTGAAGTCATACACCACTGAAGACAGCGGCGCGACCTTTGCCTCACTCACACGTGTCTCGCATATTCATTTGTTTGGTATAAGCTTCATCTTCATGTTTGTTGGACTCATTTTTAGCTTTGCTGAAACCACCACCATGCAGTATAAATGCTTAGCGATTGGCATGCCCTATTTCTTCCTGATTGCCGACATTATGTCGTGGTGGCTAACAAAAATTCACCCAATGTTTGCTTGGCTAGTTATTTTTGCAGGGATGGGCATGGGAATTTCTTTTATGTTTATGTGGGTGACTTCTATTTTAGAAATGTGGCTATTTAAACCCGTGTTTGTTGATGGCATCGGCGCACATTATATTGAATGGCGTGATGACCCAGAAAATACACCGATCAAAAAGTTGATGATAGTTGTTCAAAAAATTAAATGCGTAATTACTCCCATCTCAAGCTATGTGCACGCACAGTGGCTAGAGAAAGTATGGCCAAAAATCAAAAACCTATTTAAAAAATAAACGTTTCCTACTTAATTTTCTGCTGGGATTGTTGAGGTGCGTTAACTGCTTTTACTCGTGACACGCTAAAACAAAAATACCTTCAACACTCCCTGTTTTTAAACCTACGACAACGTCATAACTAGACAAACAAAATCGATTAACAAAAATCATAGTCACTTCGTAAAAGCTGGACAGCCCCTCATACTTAAGCCTTCCCTAAAATATCTATAAATAACCTATTTATCAAGCATATAAGCTTAAAAATACAGTGTTATACAGCGCTAAAAAATCACCACCAACAAATAAATAACAAATTTTGTTCATGTTTTGTAAAACTATATCTTGACGACTTATTGCCTTATTGTTACATTATGGTGAAATGATTAGTAAACAAATTGGCAACAAAGACAGGTAATTGTCGCTATTATTGAAGAAACTCATCAGTCGTGATTGATAAGGAAGTCTATTACAGCGCAACCGATTATTTTTCTAAACACTTTGTTTTAATGAGGGATTGGTGATATGGCTTATCTAACTGAACATGCAAGCAGACAAAACAGCGCACTTGTTAATAAAAAAATACCCCTTAACCTGGCAAATCAACATTTGCCTAAAGTATCTGAGGGGGTTGAAAATTCAAATTTTGACATTGCCAGAAAACTGAACAATCAAAAACTACACTTAATTAATGCACTTGCACAATTCCCTGTGTGTGCATTATGGCTATTCAATCAATACGAAAAAAATAACTTCAGCGTTGAGGCTGAAGACGAGCAAGAAAGCTTAGCCTCAGATCTGGCTACGTCCTTAGGTGAGATTAAAAAGTATTTTGTTTTAGCAAATCAATACAACAACGAAAACAGCCAAGGTCGCGTTGATTATTATAAACATCAACTTTCCTTAGCACTTCAAAGCTTTCCCTATACCTTTAATGATTTAAACAAACTCACTGATTTAATCGTTTATAGCTGTGATTTACGCGGTCTATGTCAGGCTAATCCTAAACATTCTGATGCGCTCATGCGGCATCTGTCTTGCTTAAAACAAAAAAATCGCTTCAACAAAACTAACTATCCAGAATTATTTTCAGCCATTGCACTTCATGATACTGCATTCCTTTTTCTCTCTAGCAGCGAAATGTATGAGCATGCCCTAGCTATTACCGTTGCTGAAAAATTATGGCAGCAGGCTAGACAAGAACTTGCAGCAGCTAACTCGCGCCTAGTACTTTTCATTGCCAACCAGTACAAATCTGGCTTTTTAGACTTTGATGACTTAGTACAAGAAGGGCAGACAGGTTTATTAAAAGCCGTTGATAAATTTGACTACCAATTAGGCTTTCAATTTTCAACATATGCTGGATATTGGATAAGACAAGCCATTTCACGCGCACTGTCGCGAGGAGAACGTTTAGTGCGAGTACCTTGTGGTCAAGTTGCAAACATAAATAAAGTGTATCGTGCAAAAAATGAGCTATCTGCCCTTACCGGCATTGAGCCAAGCGTGAAAGAGCTTGCTGACTACACCAAATTGTCTGAAGCTGAAATCTTTTCAATTCTTACTTTTGCTCAAACTGCATTGTCTTTAGAGAACCAAGATGACGACGAAGATTCATTTGCACCCATTGATTATTTAGAGCAACATATTTTTGCGCATGCCTTGCAAACCATTGCAGATAAAGAATTAACCGAATTATTATCTAAAGCAATTGATACGCTAAATCCTCGAGAAGCCAAAATAATCTGCGAACATTTTGGCGTTGAAACGGGCACCGAAATGACTTTGCAAGAAATTGGTTCTGAATTAAATCTAACGCGTGAACGTGTAAGACAAATTCAAGTCATTGCGCTCAACAAAATTAAAACAAGTTTTGGTCAACAACTGATGTACTTTTTATAAATTGAACACTTTGGTATGAATTGCTTTAGCGTGAGATTGATGTAACAACGTCAACTGTTGAATGCCCATATCATTTTATAGTAGTTTTATTAGATGACCCGCGCTGCGGTCAGGAGATGAAAAATGAAAAAATACCTAATAAATGCGCTGCTTTGGGGCGTTGTTTTTACTGGAGCGTTCTTAATTTATGAGCGCGTCAATACTACGCCGACCTATCAAGACTCTCTGGCTTATTCTGAATTTATTACCAAAGTTAAAAATGGCTTAGTGGATCGCGTTGAAGTCAGTGGTCAACTTATTAAAATCAGAACAGCTGATGGGCAAAATTTTGAAACCTTTAACCCAGGCGACCCACATTTAATTGACGATTTACTTAACGCCAAAGTACAGATTAGAACGATTCCGCCTGCCCAGCAATCGCTGTTCTTACAAATTTTTATTTCATGGTTCCCCATGCTGTTATTAATTACCGTGTGGATAGTTTATGCACGCAAAATGCAAGGTGGCGGCTTGGGAGGCAATAATTTTGGTAAAAGTAAAGCCAAAATGCTGGAAGAAGATAAATTAACTGCAACCTTCAATGATGTCGCCGGCTGTGAAGAAGCAAAAGAAGAAGTGGCTGAATTAGTTGATTTCTTATCTGATCCACAAAAATTTCAAAAATTGGGTGGACAAATTCCTCGAGGCATCTTAATGGTGGGGCCTCCAGGAACAGGTAAAACATTAATTGCACGTGCTATTGCAGGTGAAGCGGGAGTTAAATTCTTCACTATTTCAGGATCAGATTTTGTAGAAATGTATGTTGGTGTGGGCGCGTCACGGGTAAGAGACATGTTTGCACAAGCGAAAGAACACTCACCCTGCATTATCTTTATCGATGAGATTGATGCTGTTGGTAGACAACGCGGTGGTGCGGGCGTTGGTGGCGGTAACGATGAGCGCGAACAAACCTTAAACCAATTATTAGTCGAGATGGATGGCTTTAACGGTAATGAAGGGGTGATTGTTATTGCAGCAACCAATAGAGCGGACATTCTTGACAAAGCCTTATTAAGACCAGGTCGTTTTGACCGTCAAGTTAATGTGGGCTTGCCAGATGTACGAGGCAGAGAACAAATTCTTAACGTGCACATTAAAAAAGTCCCTGCCGCAGCAGATGTTGAATTGAAATACATTGCTCGTGGCACGCCAGGCTTTTCAGGTGCTGAATTAGCTAACATAGTCAATGAAGCCGCATTATTTGCTGCCCGTGCCAATAAGAAAGAAGTGTCTATGCATGACCTTGAAAAAGCAAAAGACAAAATCTTAATGGGCGCAGAAAAACACACCATGGTAATGACTGAAGATGACAAATTATTAACGGCTTACCACGAAGCAGGGCACTGTATTGTTGGCCAGTTATCCGATGATCATGATCCTGTTTATAAAGTTAGCATTATGCCCCGTGGTCGTGCCCTAGGCATTACCATGTTCCTACCCGAAAGAGACCAATACAGTGCCAGCAAACGTAAACTGGAAAGCCAAATTGCGAGCTTATTTGGCGGCAGAATTGCAGAACTGATGATTTATGGCGGTGATCGTGTCACCACAGGTGCCTCAAATGACATTGAACGCGCTACAGAATTAGCACGCAACATGGTCACTCGCTGGGGCTTTTCAGATAAGTTAGGACCCTTAGTTTATGGCGAAGAAAGTGGTCAGCCGTTTATGGGCTACCCTGGCTCGCAAGGAAGCAAGGTGTCAAGCACGGTAGCGCATCATATTGATGAAGAAATACGCGCAGTCATCGATAAAAACTACCACAAAGCTGAAACCATTCTGCAAGATAACATTAGCATCCTGCATAAAATGGCCAATGCGCTGATGAAATGGGAAACTATTGATAAAGACCAAATTGACGCATTAATGTCAGGCAATGATCCACAGCCTCCCAAAGATATTGATTTAAACAAACCCAGTTCAACCACAATGACAAAACTGGATAAAAACGACACAGTTCCCCCTAAGGCAGATAAAACTTCTATCAACAAACATAAACCTGCCGGACAAGTTTGAGGTGCGCTCATTTAAGGGGAGCTTTGCTCCCCTTTTTTTTTACCAGTAATAATTAGTATTCCTATATTCCCGTCTACCCACGAACTCATCGAGCCATGAAGTGCGCGCATAAGTTCGAGTAAAGACACTCCATTGATGATTGAAATGTCTTCACAAATGCGCATCGTTGCCAAACAGATTGGCATTCTGCGGTGAGCGCTTTTGTCATGATTTCATTGCCGTGGTTAATAAGATAATCATGAAGAGGGTTACACCTCTTTATTTATGTTATGAAGATACATCATTCCTTCTTTTGGCAGTTCCCCCACCCTGTTTTATAAAATATCTTGAATTTAAGCGAAACGTTCATGGATATTTTAGTAATTCCCCCCCCTTAGCTGACACATTGTCGGTTTTCCTACAGAACAAAAAACAATAAACAGATTTAAATTCAATTACTTAGTTAATGGCATAGGCTTTGCTTTAGTTTTTAAAAAAACTTTAGGGTATTTGCCATGAAATCGACAAAAGATATTGCCGCGTTGCTTGACGAACCTGCTTGTGAGCATAACAAAAAAGAAAAGTCGGGCTGTGCCAAACCCAAACCAGGTGCTGCGGCGGGTGGTTGTGCTTTTGATGGTGCGCAAATTGCTTTGTTGCCGATTGCTGATGTCGCCCATATTGTCCACGGGCCCATTGCCTGTTCAGGAAGTTCTTGGGATAACCGTGGCACACGCTCTTCTGGCGCGGAGTTATATCGTATTGGTATGACTACGGATTTAACGGAGCAGGATATTGTGATGGGGCGCGCTGAAAAGCGTTTGTTTCATGCTATTAAACAAGCGATAGACAGTTTCGCGCCGCCCGCAGTATTTGTTTATAACACCTGTGTGCCAGCGTTAATTGGTGATGATATTAGTGCCGTGTGTAAATCTGCCCAGGCGCACTGGGGGGTTCCTGTTGTTGCTATTGATTGTGCAGGCTTTTATGGCACTAAAAATTTAGGTAACCGCATTGCCGGTGATGCGATGGTGGCGCAGGTGATTGGGACGCGTGAGCCAGATCCCTTGCCCATGAACAGCCCACTTAACATTCATGATGTAAATCTTATTGGTGAATACAATATTGCGGGCGAATTTTGGCATGTGTTGCCGTTATTGGATGAATTGGGGCTGCGTATTTTATGTACGCTGTCTGGCGATGCGCGGTTCCGTGAAGTACAAACCATGCACAAAGCCGAAGTGAATATGATGGTGTGCTCAAAAGCCATGGTGAATGTCGCTCGAAAATTACAGCAACAATATGGTACGCCTTGGTTTGAAGGCAGTTTTTACGGTATTACCGACACCAGTCAAGCCCTGCGCGATTTTGCTAAGGCGTTAAACGATGCGGAGTTAAGCGAACGGACCGAACAGCTTATTACACGAGAAGAAAGCCGTATTAAAACGCTATTAGAGCCATGGCAAGCGCGTTTAAAAGGTAAGCGCGTGTTGTTATTTACTGGTGGTGTAAAAAGTTGGTCGGTAATCTCTGCTTTGCAGGATTTGGGCATGATTGTCGTTGCTACGGGTACCAATAAATCTACTGAAGAAGATAAAGCACGCATCCGCGAATTAATGGGCGAGAACACGGTAATGATTAATGATGGTAGCCCCAAAGAATTAATCCGTATTGTCCACGAGTATCACGCCGATATTTTAATTGCTGGGGGGCGCAATATGTACACGGCATTAAAGGCCAAAATTCCCTTTTTGGATATTAATCAGGAACGTGAGTTTGGTTATGAAGGCTATCAGGGCATGTTGGAATTGGTGCGGCAATTAGCGCTGACTATTGAAAGCCCTGTTTGGCAAGCGGTTAGAACGCCTGCGCCGTGGCGACGCGTCACCTCTCAGGAGCGCAGCAATGGCTGATATTTTAAAACGTAATAAGGCGCTCTCGGTTAATCCTTTAAAAGCCAGTCAACCTATTGGTGGCGCACTGGCTACTTTAGGCTTTAATCGTGCAATGCCCATGCTGCATGGCTCGCAGGGCTGTACTGCGTTTGCTAAAGTTTTTTTTGTGCGGCATTTTCGTGAGCCTATTCCCTTGCAAAGTACGGCCATGGATCAGGGCAGTTCGGTTATGGGTGCTGATGAAAATGTGCGTGTCGGCATTAAGACTATTGCCGAAAAATCTCGCCCTGCCTTGATTACCATTTTAACAACTGGCTTAGCTGAAACGCAGGGCGCTGATGTACAGCGTAATGTGCGTGAGTTTAGAGACGCGAATCCTCAGTTTGCCGACATTGCTGTGGTTGCGGTTAATACGCCCGATTTTACTGGCAGTGTTGAAACGGGTTATGCAGCAACCTTAACGGAAATTATTCGTGCCTTAGTTCCCGATGCCAGTGAAGCCGGAACCTGCCCTGGAAAGCGTAAGCATCAAGTTAATGTGCTGGTCAGTTACCTGTTAACACCGGGGGATTTGGAAGCACTGCGCGATATTTTTGAACTATTTCAGCTTAGACCAGTATTTGTTCCAGATTTAGCCGAGTCTTTAGATGGGTGTTTAACAGATGATGATTTTAGTCCTGTGACCATCGGCGGTACCTCAATCTCTGAACTGGCGACGTTAGGCGATGCCTTGGCAACACTGGTTATTGGGGCGTCATTAAGTAAAGCCGCTGAGCTGCTGGAAAGCAAAACGGGGGTGCCCACTTACGCCCTCGATCATGTTTACGGCTTAACAGCCACGGATGCGCTACTGTGTGCCTTGGCAGAAATCAGCACTCATCCCGTGCCTGAACGGTTGGAACGGCAACGGGCGCAATTACAAGATGCCATGTTAGATACGCATTTTATGCTTGGACAATTACGCATTGGCATTGCTGCCGATGCCGATTTACTGGCAGCACTCATCGATTTAGTACAAGAAATGGGTGCCGAGGTGGTGGTGGCCGTCACGTCGTGCGCTACGCCGTTGTTAGCAAAAATCCCTGTTGCCCGCATCAAAATTGGTGATCTTGAAGATATGGAGGTGATGAGTAAAGAACATAAGGTGCAATTGCTGATAGGTAATTCTCATGCTGTCGCCACGGCAGAACGTTTGGGTGTCCCAATTTTGCGGGCGGGTTTTCCGTTGTACGACATGATTGGCGGCTATCAAAAAACGTGGGTTGGTTATCGTGGCACTCGCCAAACACTGTTTGATTTAGCCAATTTGGTGATTAATTTTTCGCACGATGATATTCCTGTTTACCGCTCGCTGTACGCTCAAAAACCTTTCAGTGCAGCGAGTGAGTCGGCGTAGTCATGTCATTAACGCGACGTATGCACCTTGTGCCCGACCTTGCTAAGGAGCAATTTATGAAAACTTCTTTAAAAATCGCGTTCGCAAGCACCGATATGGAAACCGTTAATCAACATTTTGGTTCGGCAAAATGCTTTGCTGTGTACGCAGTGGACAAAGATCATGCGCAACTGCTGGAAGCTGCACAATTTGGTGAGCTTAGCCAAGACGGTAATGAGGACAAGTTATCTGTAAAACTTGAGTTACTTAATGGCTGTGCTGCCGTGTATTGCCAAGCTGTCGGCGGTTCGGCAATTAATCAATTAATCGCGCGCAATATCCAGCCCATTAAAGTGCATGAAGGCAGCAAAATTAAGGACTTAATTATCGATTTGCAAAATGAAATTAAAGCCGGCCCATCCAGTTGGTTGGCAAAAGCACTTAATCAGCATAAGCAGCCAGATCCTGACCGCTTTGCGCACATGGCAGAAGAAGGCTGGGATGAATAATTGGCATGATGGCTTTTAGTGTTAGTCGACCTCTTTTAAACCAAGGGGGTTAAATGATGACCCTTAATTTACAAATCAACTGTTGGGGACGCTTTGCTAACCCATCTTACTTTTCAGGAGAAAACCTATGGCAACTGCCGCATTAGTCGTACCAGAAAATGATGTCAATTTAAATTCAGATATTGTTATAGATTACATCAGACAATTACGCGCTATCGATACTTACGATACTTACGCGGGGTGGTCGGAAGCTAAAATCATTGATCCTGTGATTTTAACCAAAGAGCGCAAGCAAGCGATTCCTGTTATTGGCGATCCTGATGAAATTACCATTGCCCGTTTAAAAGCCTATTACAACTCGGTGGCAACGCTTATTGAAAAAAAATCTGGCTTGATGGCGGCACCAATTGTGCACCTGAGTCACGAAGGTTTTGGCCGTGCTTTAATCATGGTGGGCAAGCTGGTTATCGTCGATAAAATCCTTCGAGACACGCATCGTTTTGGCTTTGCTAGCTTGGAAGATTTAATTGAAAAAACCGATAAAGTGCTTGAAAAAGCCTTAGGTTTAATTGAGAAATACCCTGCTGCGGCCACCGACTGAGGAAGTAAAAATGACTGAAGATATTCAATACTTGGAGAAAGAAGTTAAGAGGCTTAAACGCTTAGCAAATGAACACGCAATGGCGTTACATGATTTGATAGAAGACAACTTACCGGCAGGCTATCACGAGTTATTAGGCATTGCGCAAGCGACGTATGTTGCCTGTAAAAATTGGGACGATGCCCATCAGAAGTTGCTTGCCGCGCAAGCTCAATTAGCTTAAACGCGAGGTGGCGTATGACTGAATTTGTCACCAGCGTTACCTTTGGCGGCAGTACGTGGACACCTGCTTATGTTACCGAAATTAATCAGAAAATCTGCATTGGTTGTGGTCGTTGCTTTAAAGTCTGTCCTCGTGACGTCTTTGATTTAATTGAAAAGTCCGATGCGCTAGACGCTGAAGAATTTGACGATGATTACGGTGACTTTGAAGACGAGGACGATAACAGCATGGTCATGAGCATTAGCAATGCCCTAGATTGTATTGGCTGTACCGCCTGTTCGAAAGTGTGTCCAAAAAATTGCTTTACCCATGAGCATAAAATTTCCGCCTAACTATCCACACTTAATTTTAAGAGGAGTTAATCATGCCCAGACCCGAAAAACATGTCTTTATTTGTACTCAAAATCGCCCGCAAGGTCATCCCCGTGGCTCGTGTAGCAGCTCAGGATGTGCAGAAATTATGAATGAATTTATGAACGAAATTCAGAGCCAAAACCTGTTTGAAAAAATCGCCCTGACCAACACGGGCTGTATGGGCCCGTGCATGATCGGGCCTAGTGTGTTGGTGTATCCAGAAGGTGTGATGTACGGCACGTTAAAAAAAGAAGATGTTAAAACCATCATTGCACAGCATTTACTGGGCGGAACGCCTGTTGCTGAGTTGATGGTGCCGGCGGATATTTGGTAGCGTTAAGTACTCTTATGGTTTTAGCTGAACAGATTACCTTGCAGCGTGAGTTAGCAGAAGCCATTTGCCTGCGCTTGTGCGCTGAAATTAACGCGCTAGGCTTTGCCGCTACGGAGTGTCTTCTTTATCCTTGTTACGATGAGGCGCTCTTTGAATTAGTTAAAGATCCCTTTACGGGCACACATAATTTACTGGGCTATTGGTACGATAGCTTGAAAAAACAACGCATAGGCTGTCTTAACTTTAATAGTGATGGCAGTTTTTATGCCGAATTTGATGTGCTTAAAGCGCACCCCACCAAATGTTCGTGGTGTGTGGAGAGTGTGATTGCGTGGGGGCAGGCGGGCAATATTAAAGCTGAGGCTAAATTACTGCCACTCCCTCAATAACACTTGTCAGTCACACTAATTTACCCATTACTCTAGTTAGGAGAATATTAATGTTATTAGAAACTTATCAAGCTAAAGGCTTATTAACCGTCACTTTGGTTAACGGTGAAACCAGCACGCCAGGCGTTTATGCCTATCGCGGTGATCTTGTGTTAAAAGAAGGCAGCTTGCGTGATGGCTCAAGCACTGATCGTAAACCACCCGAAGCCTTGTTTATTCATTCTGCGCTGCTCATTGAGCATGACCAAATAAAATTTATTAACGGGCTGTTACCTACACTTAATTTATTGCCAATGTTTGTAGAAAAATATAAAACGGATCTTGCTGCTGACTGCATTGCACTGATTTATGTGGAAAATATCAGCAAAGGTATGCAAGTTGAGTTGGCTGGCATGACCTATACCTTGCTACCTTTTAAAGAAGGTCTGGTGTGGAATGAAATTTTGGAGGAGTTGTACATCGAAAAACATGAGCTAAAAAATCAATCGGCTGAAGATAAGGTTGCGATTGCTTACGCGGCCGCTAAAACTTATCAGGCAAAAACGCCCGTAGTTTCGTATCAGGAAGCTGAGGCAAATACTATTGTAGTCATCAAAGATGCCGCTGTTGGTGCTATCTAAGATTTACCGCTGTTAATGCTTAGCCGTTGGCTAAGCAAGCTTATCCTTAAGCGCAAGGATCATCAGGAGTACAGGCTTTGCTTGCACTCCACCCCACACCACACACATCATACTATTCATGTTATCTCATCTTAATGAGTAGCCGATTAAGCCGTCTAGTTACGCAAAGACTACACTTGCCAAGCACTGTCTACCCCAAAAAGCCCGCATCAAATAATTTTACCGTCACTAACAACGTCTGTTGTATAGCGCATTTTCCGCGTGGATAAGCGGTGTCCAGCGTTCATAAAATAAGATAAAAGTTGTCCACTATGCTTAATAAAAGGGCTTAGCGTCGTTTTACTTTATTTCCCTTGCGTTTATGTTATTGAAGGATTAATTGTTATTCATTACACTCAGCCACAACGTTGAGTCATCTTGGTTTTAGTTGTAGTTAATGCCATACTCATCGTGTCCCTTAATACTAACGTGTTTTATGGCGTGTTATGTGTAGGGCAGCTACTCAACATCATTTAAGCCACTCTTTATTATGATTCTATACACGATGCGCGCGCGGTCACTATTCAATATACAATGAAATCATCAGCTTCAGACACGATGGATAACAGTGCGCCCCCTGAGTTATCGACACAATCAGCATTTTTACGTATTCAAATTGCTAAAGTTGATCGCTTAATGGATTTGGTTGGTGAATTAAGTTTAGGCATTTCAGAAGTTATTAATAGCCCTGATTTGCGTGGTTTAGAATTGGCAGAATTTGCTAATTCAGCGCATCGTTTGCAAATGTTATTAACCGAAATGCAAGATGCCGCTGCCGAACTTAGGCAAGTTTCGGTGGGTGAAGTATTTCGCCGTATGCGCAGAATGGTACGCGAGCTAGAGCGTCAAACAGGCAAAATAATAGTTCTTGAATTAATCGGCGAAGACACTGAAATTGATAAGTTAGTCGCTGACCGACTGTACGAACCCTTAGTGCATGTGCTTAGAAACTGTGCCGATCATGGTTTGGAATTACCTGAGGAACGGATCTTAGCGGGTAAGTCTGCAACGGGTACCATCACGCTAAGTGCTGAGCAGCAAGGGGGCGATATTAGAATTACGGTGGCAGATGATGGGCGTGGCTTGCAACGCGATAAAATTTTAAGCCGCGCACGTGAACGCGGGCTGATGGGCGTAACTGAAGAGCCTGAAGATTGGCGATTATGGCAAGTTATTTTTCAGCCAGGCTTTTCAACTGCCGAGGTGGTCACCAATTTATCTGGTCGAGGTGTGGGCATGGATGTCTTAAATGCCACCATGAAAAGTTTGCGTGGACATATTCAAGTAAACAGTCAAACTGGAGCCGGAACCCAAGTAGTATTATCGATTCCCTTGTCGCTTGCTTTTTTAGATAGCTTAGTGATGCGCATCGGACAACGGTTATTTGCAACGCCCATTGATGTAGTTAACGAAGTCTTTAGACCTGAAACAGAGCAGCTTGCCCATGTCTCAGCGGCTAATGGTGCTGAGTTGATTCGTGTTAGAAACAGCTTAATTCCTGTTTGCCGATTAGCACGATTTTATAATGAAGACAGCACACAGTTACCTGCTTTGGAAACGCAAATTGTCGTTGTATTTAAAACCACGTTGGGCTTAATCGGTATGCCTGTTGATGAAATTTTTGATCAGCAACAAGTAGTAATGAAGCCATTACAAGGGCAATTAGAGGCAATCAGAGCAAGTCATGGCTGTGCTTTATTGGGTAATGGAGAAATTGCTATCGTATTGGATTGTGAAGAATTGGCGCGAGGAGTTCACTAATGGGAGGGGTTCAAACACCGGCTACTTTGGATTTTAATGAAGCAGAATACCAAAGAATTAATACGTGGCTACGCAATCGAAGCGGAATGATTTTTCTTGATAATAAAAAAGAAAGTTTAATGCTGCGTATGGATAAAGTTCGTGAAACGTACTTACTTCCTGATTTAAACGCCTTAGCAACTGCCTTAGAGAAAGGTCAAAACGCTGACTTAGAAACTGCTGTTATTCATGCAGCCTCTACCAATCACACTTATTTTTTTCGTGAACTATCTGTTTTAAATTATTTTCAGGCAAGTATTCTGCCAGAATTACCTATCACAAATGTACGCATTTGGAGTGCCGCCGCCTCAACAGGCGATGAAGCTTATTCGATTGCCATGATTGCTGCCCAAACGAGGGGGCTAGACTGGGCTAAAAAACAGCTGGCAATTTTAGGCACGGATATCAGTGAGTTAGTGATTGCTCACGCAGAAAAAGGAATCTATGGCGGCTTGCATGTTGATAAAACACCGCCTGAATACCTAGACTATGGTTTTGATCCTGTGGGCATGAATCAATATCGAGTCAAGCAACAGTTTCAGCAAATGTGTACCTTTCGTAGACTTAATTTAAAAAACACACCGTATCCCTTTAAACGTCCTTTTCATGTTGTATTTTGTCGAAATGTTTTATATTACTTCGATCGCGCACAGCAAACTGAAGTTATTGAAGCTATTTATAACGTCACTGAACCGGGCGGTTGGTTAATTACCAGTGTTACGATGTCGTTACGAGGTTTGCAGACGCGTTGGCAACCAGTTGAAGTGGGGGTATATAGGAAGCCATTATGAGCAAAATAAAAACACCAATTCGGGTCTTAATTGTCGATGATTCGGCATTGGTTAGACGCATTTTAGCCGAGGGTATGCGTACCGATCCTGACTTACAGGTCGTTGGCGAAGCGTCAAATCCGTATATGGCCCGAGATATGATGGTGGAATTAAAACCAGATGTGATCACGCTTGATGTCGAAATGCCACGCATGGATGGGGTGACTTTTTTAAAACGTTTCATGCCAATCATGCCAATCCCAACTATTATTATTAGCTCGTTGACACAAAAAGGCACAATGATAAGCTTAGAAGCACTAGAATCAGGTGCTGTTGATGTCATGGCTAAGCCCGTTATGGGCATTATGGATGATTTACCAAAAATGCGAGATATGATTAACCAACGTATTAAAATAGCGGCGTCAGCCAATGTTGAACATTTTAAAAACAGTACGGTTCGAAAAGATATTGATACCGTCACTAATTTAGGTGAAACAACCGATAAAGTTATCGCATTAGGGTCGTCTACGGGAGGGGTTGAAGCCTTGGTGAGAATTTTGCCCGCCTTTCCAGCCAATGCGCCGGGCATGGTCATTGTTCAGCACATGCCAAAAGGCTTTACGACCAGCTTTTCAGAACGTTTAAATACCATATGTAAAATGCAGGTAAAAGAAGCAGAGCATGGTGATCGAATTTTACCGGGACATATCTTTTTAGCACCAGGTGGGCATCGACATACCATTATTGAGCGTTCAGGCGGTCAATACAAAATAGCGTTAATCGAGGGTGAGCCCGTCAATTACAGTCGTCCCTCGGTTGATGTGTTATTTAAATCAGTAGCTAACATAGTAGGCGTTAATGCTGCCGCAGCAGTATTAACAGGAATGGGTAAGGATGGTGCGCAAGGCTTATTAGAGATTCGTCAAGCAGGTGGGTTTACTGTAGTGCAAGACCAAGCAAGTTGCGTGGTATTTGGTATGCCCCAAGTTGCTCATCAATTAGGCGGAGCCAAGCACATGGTGCCTTTGGAGCAAATTCCAGCCTTATTAATGACAGCGTTTAAGCGAAAATAAAAGCACAACAGACTATATTTACAGTCTCTTGTGCTATTGCATCCTAAATATGATTTAAAAAATTTAACCTACACAGCTAACTATGAGCACCATTACTTTTGATACCTTAGCGCTAACGACAGCACTAACACAGTTTGGTATTGAGCAAAAACAAGCAGAAGTTATTGTTAAAGCACAGAGTGAATGAGTAACGCGGGATTACTTTGATAGTAAATTAGCACCTCTTTGTGCCGATTTAATGCTGCTTAAATGGATGTTAGGTGTACTACTGGCTAGTGTAGTATCGCTGATGGTGACAGCTATTTTTTAACCTTTGCTCGCTTCCAAACGCCAGTTTTACTCTCTATTGTTAGAAGCGAGCATGAAATAAAGTGAACAACTGTGTACCCCGACTCTTGGCAACGTGCTTACCTTATTTCATGCCCATTCCTACGCTACATTTTGCTTAACTGTGGGCAGTGATCCTATAATCCTATTCACTTAATATTTATGATGACACTACGAGGTAAATCATGTCAGAGGTAACAGAACAATTAGGCCATGAAGCACAGTACGATAACGCCGAGTACGAAAATACAACGTTAGTTTTTAATGATGAAGATAACATTGAAGATATGTATTTAACCTTTGGTGTTGCTGAAGAAGAATATGGCATCGGCATTAGTTATGTCACTGAAGTGGTAGGGTTGCAACGCATTATGGGCGTGCCGGATGTGCCAAGTTTTATTAAAGGGGTGATTAATTTGCGAGGTAAAGTCATCCCGGTCATGGATGTTCGCTTACGCTTTAATATGCCAAGCAAGCCTTACACTGAGCGCACAGTGATTATTGTGTTGGATATCGATACGGTTATGATTGGACTGGTTGTCGATCATGTCAGTGAAGTGTTGGAAATTCCAGAAAGCCATATTGATTTACCCACGAGAATGGGCGAAACAAGTCAGCATGGCGTAATCAAAGGTTTTGGTAAACAAGGTAAAAAGGTCGCGATTATTTTAGATATAGAACGCTTGGTTTCAAATCAGCGGATAGAAATCAATCAAGCCTTACACGCTGTGCTAGAAGCGGTTTAACGAGGGCAGTGTTAAGTGAAAATTCTTATTTTCAACCAAAAAGGAGGAGTAGGTAAAACCACCACAGCGGTAAATTTGGGATTAGGCATTGCGCGTTTTGCACAGCAGTCTGTTACCTTAATCGATCTTGATCCACAAACGCATTTAACCGCAGCCTTAGGCTTACGCGCAGAAAATTTATCATGGAATGTAAGCGATTGGTTGGCAGCAGAGCGCACACCACAGCCTGAAGTTGTCGCAGAAAATGTCCAATTAATACCTGGCGATTGGAATCCACATTCCACACGCCCACATCGTGCGACTTTAGCAGCCTTAACCGACTGGGTCATAGTTGATGCGCCACCAATATGGAACACAGAAGTTGCTACCATGATGGCGCAATGTGATTGGGTATTAACACCCATGGAGCCAGAATTTTTAAGTATGCAGGGGATCAGTCGTTTACTGCAACGGATGGAAGCTGAGGCTATCTCATGGCAGCGTTTACGCTTGTTATTGTGTCGCTATGATGATCGTTTAGTGGTGCATCGTGAAGTGCGTGCGCGGCTAACTGAGCGTTTTGGAGAACAGGTATTTAACGGCGTAATTCGTAACAATATACGTTTAGCGGAAGCCCCCAGTTACGGACAAGCCATTTTTGATTATGCACCTAATAGTGCAGGCGCTGACGACTATCAGGCATTAGTTATGTGGGTGTTAGCAGCTAAAGCTCATCTGGTGCAATAGTCGATACGACAGTATGAATGCAGCAGAGGGGTGCTGAGGCACAGCAATTCTCATTATGACAATGACAGTTGACATAGAGTTTAATGTGCTCAACCTTAAGGTTGGATTGATAAGCGGTTAGCGCATCCATCACGCGATGAATGCGCTAACTGCTGCATTCGATAAAGTTCAAGACAGGTACCAACCTACTATATTTTGCGGGAGATAAAATGAGTGCAATGGCCGATGAGATTTGGGCAATTTTGAGAGAAACTGTACAAGAACAACAAGAAAACAGTCGTCAGATTGCAGCGTTGCGAGCATCACACCAAGACATTGCAAAAGAACAACAAGAAAACAGTCGTCAGATTGCAACGTTGCGAGCATCACACCAAGACATTGCAAAAGAACAACAAGAAAACAGTCGCCAGATTGCAGCGTTGCAAGCATCACAGCAAGAAACCAATGACACTTTAAAACGAGTGGGTGTTGATTTTGGGAGCATGAAGAAAAATCAAGGTGATATTGCCGAGGAATTTTTCTTTAATAGCTTGATTGATGATCCGCATTTAGGTGAAATTTATTTTGATGATATTACTAAAAGTCAGTGTAAACATCGTGGCAATGTGCAAGAAGAATACGATATTGTGATGACAAACGGGACAGCGATTGGCATTATTGAGGTTAAATACAAAGCACATGAAAAGGATGTGGACAAATTAGAGCGCAAAATGAAAAACTTTAAAAAGTTATTTCCTGTGTATAACCATTGCCGCCTGTATGGAGCCCTTGCTTCATTTCATTTCTACGATGAAGCCAAAGAAAATGCCTTAGCGCGTGGTTTTTTTGTGTTACAACGTAGTGGCAACGTTGTGCAAACTAAGCATGGTGAAAATTTGTTGGTATTGTAAGCTGAGCAAATGGCTCATACCGCGCACTCGAAAAGCTCACGACAGGCTTCAACGTAGTTCAGGACGAACGGTTGTGTTACTTAACGATGGGCAGTAAAGGGTATAAGGTGCGAGAGTTATTGCGATTGCACCCTAACGGACTGACAATGTTAATTTGGAGAACCAGATGGCAGAAAGAAAAAAACGTGAGACAGGGCGAGTAATGAACGATCCTTTAGATTGGATAGATACACGACAGCAAGAACATACAGACAAACCACCCGCGCCAATAAAAACAACGGTCGTAAAAAAAACACCGCTAACGCAACCCATAATTCAACACGAACAGGAAATCATCATGGCAGAGTCGCAACACACACTAGATACCCATTTACTTGAGCACGTTAGTACGTGCATTCAAATAGCGGATGAAAATAATATTATTACTTACATGAATCCAAGTGTGATGGAAATGTTTGCTAATGCGGAAGAAGGTATTCGTAAATATCTACCACATTTTGATAAAAATAAGTTAATTGGTAGCAGCATGGATGTGTTTCATAAGAATCCTGCTCATCAACGTGACATGATTGCGCACTTAACTCAGCCATTTAAAACACGCATTAAATTAGGTGAATGGGTCTTTGAATTAACCGCAACGCCATTATTTGATACCCAAGCTAAGCGCACCGGCACGATGGTGGAGTGGGCGGACGTGTCCGTTATGGAGCATATTTCTGAGGTATTAGCTGAAGTAGCACATGGGAAATTAGATAAGGTATTAATTCCAAAAGAATTTTGCAAAGGTGCCGCAGCAAATTTACATGAAAGTACGCGTGTAATGCGGGAGAATATTCGCCGAATGATTGGTGATATTGATGCTGTAGCCTTAGCAACGCAACAGGGTGACCTTAGCATTCGTGTTGATGTGAGTCAGCACCAAGGAGAATTTGCTAAAATTGTGTCAGCAATGAATGGTGCCTTGGATTCTGTTATTAGTCCTATTTATGACATTATGCACATCATTGAGGCACTAGGTGAAAACGATCTAAGCCTCACTATGGAAGGCGATTATCAAGGTGAGTTTTTACGCATTAAAGACACCTTTGAAAATGCCTTGATCAGTATCAACACTGCAATGCATCAAATTGTTGGCACCGTTGAACAGGTGGGAGATTCTGCCGATCATCTTAATGCCGCCTCTCAAAATATGGCGTCTACCGCAGAAGAACAATCTTCATCTGTTGAAGAGGTCACCTCAAGTTTAGAAGAAACCGATAGCCAAGTAAAAGCCAATACTGACAACGCAAATGCCGCCAATCAATTGGTGATTGATACTTCGCAAGCCGCAAATCAAGGTCAAATTAAAATGGGCGGCATGATTGAGGCGATGGGCGCGATAAATGAGTCCTCACAAAATATCGCCAAAATTATTAAAGTGATTGATGAAATTGCCTTCCAAACCAACTTGCTGGCATTAAATGCTGCGGTTGAAGCCGCGCGAGCAGGACAACATGGTCGAGGCTTTGCAGTCGTTGCTCAGGAAGTAAGAAACTTAGCAGGGCGAAGTGCAAAAGCAGCGCGTGAAACTGCTGAATTGATTGAAAACTCATCTAAACGGGTTATTGAAGGCGTAGAAATAGCCAACGAAACGCGTGTTGCCCTGGATCAAATTGTGGGTAATGTGATTAAAGTCAAAGATTTAGTAGCAGAGATTGCGACAGCAAGTGTTGAGCAATCAACGGGTGTGTCACAAATTAATGTCGCGATGAATCAAGTAGCCAAAGCAGCCCAAGAAAGCAGTCAGCAAGCAGAAGAATTAGCGACAGCTTCAAATGAATTAAATCGAGTCGCTAATATCATGCGCAGTGAAATACGTAATTTCAAACTACGGGAACGCCCAAAACAAGCCAATGACTTAGCAAACATGGGTTTAGAAGGCTTAACTCCAGAGTTATTAATGCAAATCAAAGCGTTATTAGCTAACCCTCAGTTGCTTGGATTAACCACAGCTAAAACACACGCAGTGTCCTTAGCGCCTAGCACGATAAAAAAAACCGCGCCTAAAGCCATCTTACCGTTAGATGCTGATGAGCGAGGCTTTGGTGAGTTTTAAGGTAACGTGTAATAAAAAGTTAAGGTAGTCAATGTCATCAAGGTAGGGTGGATAAACATCGTGTATCCATCAACAGCAATTTTCATTATGCCCCCAAGCTACCCTGTTTCCTGTTGTTGAGGTCGAAAAATTGGGTTTTTCTGTTGGTAAAACCAGTGTTATAGGGGGCGCACCAAATGGTGAACTACAACGCGTCGCAATACGTTCAGGCTATTGTGACCTATGCACGAGGCTTAACTTCACGCTGCCCAGTGTTAAGTGGGTAGCCTATCAATTAAATAAAAGGGCGGTAAATCACGCCCAACAACTAAACTATAAGGTAAGTGATGGAATATAAAGTAATGGTGGTTGATGATTCAGTAATGATGCGTTCTGTTATTCGCACATTTGTTGCAAAAATGCCCGAGTTTAGGGCGGTTGCCTTTGCTGAAAATGGCAAAAAAGCCTTAGAAGAATTAGATAAACATAAAGATTTAGCCATAATTCTCTTGGATATTGAAATGCCAGAAATGGATGGCTTGGAATTTTTACGTTTTGCTAAGCTCAAAAGCAAAGCCAAGATAATTATTTTATCGTCAGTCGCGTTAGCAGGGTCGCCACACGCAGCAAAAGCACGTGCTTTGGGTGCTGATGCGATTGTTTCTAAGCCTTCAGGTGCAGTGTCCTTAGACTTAGTCGATGCTCGTGGTACAGAGTTAACTCAAGTAATGCGTCGCTTGGTTGGATTAACGTAATAAGATACCTATACTTTATAGGCTTACTATTGACCGCCCACGCTAACAAAGGGACGACCTAGTTAAGACGGGATGGCTTCATCGCTCACCCTTCAAGAGGCTCAGGGCGAACGGTTAAGTCTAGTGTCTGCCCTCTCTTAAGTCATTGCAATTAAGTTAAGTAACGCCATCGTTCGTGCTGACTCATGGTTAATTGGGTTGTCGATAAGTTTAATAAAACAGTAATGAACATCAAATCTAACCTGCTTCCAACTACACAACTAAAGATAAGACTATGACTGAAGAATTCGATATGAATGAAATCTGGAGTATGTATGCAGATGAAGGCAATCAATCATTAGATGAGGTCGAAGAATGTCTTTTGGCGTTACAGCACACGCCCGGCAATACTGACACGGTGGCGCGACTCTTCCGTGCCATGCATACCTACAAAGGTAATGCCAGAATGCTGGGCTTATCAGTGGTTGAATCTGTTGCCCATCATGCCGAAGATTTAATTGGTTTAGTGCGCGATGACGGTGTGCCTTTTGATCACGATATGCTGCAATTATTATTAGAAACCACGGATAGTTTGCGGAGTATGTTAGAAACAACCGTCGCCTCTCATCATGATGTATCTGTTGAATTATCTGAAGACCTTATCAAGCGAATCAAGCACACGCTGTTAGTCTGCCAACAGGCGAAAATAGTAGAAGACAATACGCGCAATACCACAACGGCGCCCTCTCACCCAGAACCCCCCACGTTGCTAGAATCAATCGTGTTTGAACCTATCGATAAACAATCACTTGCCGCCGACCCTGTGTACCTTGAGATATTCATGAGTATGGCGCATGATATTTTGTCCGAAATGGAGCGTACCCTCGTAGACTATGATGCAGAGCAAAGCATCGTTTTGTTTGCAGAAGAGGTTGATCGCTTGCATCATGCTGCTGAACAAATTGGTATGCTTGACTGGCTACAATTAGTCAATGCCTATCTTACTCTGCAAACACCGTCGGTACGACAAGCACACGCCTTGGTTACCGAACTCTATGCCTTAGTTGAAAATCAAAATAAAGACGATCCTTTTGCCGAATTAGAGTGCTTTAGTGATTCCATCGTGCAAGAAAACAATGATCCTATTTATCATTTTCTGGATAATTTAACCGTGCCTTTGGGACGTTTATCGCAACTGCTAGGCCGTTTAAAACAGGAGCATTCCCCTGAGTTATGCGCGCAACTTTCCACAGCAGCTCATGACCTGAAAGTCTTAGGCGATAGCCTTGGATTTGTACGTTTTTTAGAGGTTATCGACGAAATCATTAGCTTGGCAACGACTGCGTCAATGGCGCCAGCTATTCAGTATGAGCAATTAGAATTTAAACTTTACCTAGAGTTAGTCACCATTGCCGAAGTAATGGAAGGTGAACGTACCAGCTTAACAATTGACCCACTGACTATTTTACGTAATTGGTGTGCTGAGCATATTTTTGATAGTTTGTTAGCAATGCGCTTAATGGTCGATGGCTTACGGCAGCATGAGAATATTGAGAAAAACATACTGCTTATCAAAGATTTATTTATAAAAATTTATCATGCCTGTTGGTTTTATGAAAAAGAAACAGCCGCCCTGTTAAGTATGACCTTGTTAGATTTATATGCCCGTGCCGAACTACACGGTGTAGAACCCGACAGCATGTTATTGCACATGACAAAGTCTTATATTAACGATGTAGAAATTATTTTAGATGCAGCAAAATCAGGCGAAGTACCTGATATGGCACAAATTGAAAAATTATTACAAGAAGCGTCAGAAGCAGTTTTTGTGTCAAGTGGCACCTTATTATCCACTCAAATTGAACACTCGTTAGGCTTGCCGGCGTCCTTTCATAAGGTATTAACGCCAGAAAGTATCACTATGGTGGCGCAAGCAAGAAACAATCAACATTATTTTTATATTTTGCGTGCCGACCTTAATCAGGACGAAGAGCTTGCCACCCATTTTCTTAATTGGCTAAGCTCCAGTGGTATCCAAGCCATCAGCAATGTTACTGTTTTTGAAGGTGATCGCACTTTATTTGATTTTTTAATTTCTGCACACTTCGATCAAGTAAGTTTAGTGGATTCATTAAGCGCACTGGATCCTTCAGGGCAATATTTAAAATTAGAAGCCGTGCTTGCCGATAAAGTAACGCAGGCTAACGCCAATAATAAAACTAGCGTGAACGCTTCAGCTGAAGATAAAGCGCTCATCACAGAAAAAAACCAAAGCGCTTTAGTGGCGACTCCGCAAGGCATGTCGATAGATATGTTGGAAATGATTGGTGAATTAGTGACGGGGCAGGCCATGATGCAGCATGCCTTAGCAAATTTATTTGCAGATGATTTTTTACATACCTTTGATGTTGGCGTTGCCACACTGGAGCAGAAAAAATCTATAGCCTATCAAGCGATTAGGCAATCATTGGAAAATTGCCAAGAGCAATTAGAAAAATTGATGCAACTAGAAAGTCATAATGCCGCGATCTTAACGCGCTTACAAGAAGCCGCTATCACGCAGCGCGTTCGTCCTGCAGCCTTGTTACTTACTCCGTTATTTCCGTATCTTGAAGCTGTCGCCAGACAAGCGGGTCGTGAGGTAAAGCTAGTCACGGAGGGGGATAGCACTGATGTGGATTTAAGCATGGTTGAAAAACTTAAATCCCCTCTGCGTAGCCTAATTGATTTTTGTATCAATCAGAGCATAGAAACGCCAGAGCAACGCATTCAAAACGGCAAATCTCCGCAGGCACACATTACGATAGCCCTCTCTAAGCATGAAGATCATATCAGCGTACATCTTGAAGATGATGGCGAAGGCATTGATATTTCATCAATAACGCAACGCATTCAACACTTAGGATGGTCTGTTGAAAAAATTGAACCCGCGTTGATGTTGAGTGATGGTTTTGGTTCGGTAAGCAAAAATATCGGTGACGACGGCGTGAATTTTTCTGAGCTGGCTAAGCAACTTCGTCGCAATGGCGGCGATTTAAACATCGGCGCAGTATCTCCGTTTCGTGGTGCACATTTCCACTTAACAATGCCCTTAGCAATGGTGGTTGTTGAGGGTATGGTGGTGCGTGTGGGGGATGTGCAATATGTTATTTCTATTAATGCTATTCAACGTATTGTTCGCGCTGAAACGCAGCGAGTTTTTCATATTTCAGCTGATGGGGGGCAATCAATGTTACGTTTAGCTGCCGATGAAGTCTTACCCATACAGTTTTTATCGGAAAGCAATCAACTAAAAAACTCACCGCGCTCAGTAGGGCGGTCAGAAGAGGAGTCGTCCTCAAGCGAGATGCATTTATTTGTTGTGGTGTGTAAACAAGAGCAGCGTATAGCCGTGGCGGTGGATGAGTTAATTGGTCAACAGCAAGTATTAATTAGACCTATGCAAGGATTTTTATCTGATATTCGTGGCGTTACCGGTTGTGCACTGCTCGCCAGTGGTGATATCGGCATGTTATTAGATGTAGCGTATATGTTTGGGTAAGGACTGTAATGCTCATTATGACAATGACAGTTAACACAGACTCCAACACTGTTCACAGTCTATTTAGCTCTTGGCGTTATAATACAAAACAAGCTGAAGCTTTTTTACTCCAAATAATAAAGCAATACAGTCTTTCTGCTGGCGTTCCATCGTTAACGTTAGGGCGGCTATGTGTGATGAGTTTGTCGAATTAAGCGAGTGCAACTGCTCGCTAAGCACTAGCCGAAGCGTAAATTAACCTTGATTGCAATTTTTGGCATTAAACATGCTTTTACAATTAAAAATTGCACAAAGAGAGTTAATTTATGAGTGACATGAATGTTAATCTGATGCTAGCCCAAATGCGGTCAATGTCTTTTGCCGCCAGTGGTGCGAGTGCTAAGCCAATAACGCCAGTAGCAGATACTAATTTTAGTGATTTGCTTAAACAATCGGTTGATTCAGTTAATTCACTTCAACAAAACGCCAAGAATTTGACAGAATCTTTTGAAGCAGGCAAAAGCACTACCAGTATTGCCGACGTGATGGTGGCAACACAAAAAGCAGGCGTTGCTTTTCAGGCAACCTTACAAGTAAGAAATAAATTAATAGATGCTTACCAAAATGTCATGAATATGCCGATGTAATGCGGCTTAAATAAACCCGTTCAAGCACTGATTACCCATGAGTGAACAAGAAAGTACTCCGCCCGCAACTAATTCGATGTTAGCTAACGTTCAGGATGCGTTAGCAAGCGAACGAATTATTCATCCAGCCATGAAAGGGTTGGCGCAAATGACCATTGCTAAGCAGTTGGGCATTATGCTTATTCTGGCGGTAAGCATTGCCATAAGTGTGGCGGTTGTGTTGTGGTCCGATACGCCTTCTTATGCCAGATTATTTGCCGAAATTGGCCCGCAAGATACCTCTGACATCATTACTTATTTAGATACCCTAGAGGTTAAATACAAGGTAGAGCCGGGGTCTGGAGCTATTTTAGTGCCGATGGACAAGGTTAATGAGCTTAAAATTAAACTTGCCGGCCAAGGTTTGCCTCGCAGTAAAAGCTTAGGTTATGAATTACTAGATAAAGATCAAAGCATTGGCGCGAGTAAGAATGTTGAGCTGATGCGTTTTCAGCGGGCACTTGAGGGTGAAATCGCCCAAACTCTCTCTTCTATTCAAAATATCAAATCAGCACGGGTATTATTAGCCCTGCCAGTGCAATCAGTCTTTATTCGTGAACGCAAAAAACCCAGTGCCTCGGTAATGGTTAATCTCTATCAAGGTCGCTCGTTAAGCAAAGAACAAATTGAATCTATCATTCACCTTGTTGCGTCTAGTGTGCCGCAATTAGAAGCTGAGCAAGTGACGGTGGTCGATCAAAAGGGACGACTCCTGAATAGTAAAGAATCCTCTTTAGGGTATTTAACCGCCAAACAATTTGATTATAAAAAAGACCTCGAAGAACATTTAATGGAACGCATAGCCAATATTATGGCGCCGTTAGTGGGTGATGGTATGCGTACTCAAATCTCCGCTGATGTTGATTTTACTGAAATGGATAAAACGCAGGAAAATTTTGATCCCAAAAATACCGTGCTGCGCAGTGAACAATCTTCCGAAGAAAATAATTCTTTACCCGGTACGCAGGGCATTCCTGGTGCTTTATCAAATCAACCTACGGCTTCAGGCAGTTCGCCAGAAACTACGCAACAGCAAAAGCCTACCACGCCTGGTCAAAATCAATCCACCACCAGCAACACCAACACAACTCCTGCCTCGTCCTCAAAAAATGCCACGAAAAACTTTGAGGTTGATAAAACCATCACCCATACTCGTTCAGCTACAGGGCTATTAAAGCGCTTGTCTGTTGCGGTGGTTGTTGATAATAAACACTCGTTTGATGCTGAAGGTAAGCCTAAATCAGATCCTTATAATCAAGAGGAAATTGATCGCTTCACTAACTTAGTTAAACAAGCAGTGGGCTTTGATAACGAACGCGGAGATCAAGTGACGGTGACTAATGTTGCCTTTAAAGCCCCTGATGCACTGGAAGCCTTACCTGAACTACCGCTGTGGGAGCAATTATGGTTTATCGATGCAATGAAGAAATTAGCCGCAGCCTTGGCCGTATTATTCTTAATCTTTGGCGTTTTACGGCCTGCAATGCGTCGTTTAGCCGGACGTAGTGAAGAGGAGATTAAAGCCGAAATTGTTGCTGAACACGAAGCTGAAGTCGCTAAAGAAAAAGAGATTCAAGCGCAGATGTTGGGCAGCGTTGATGCACAAGGCCGTCCAGTGCAGTTTGATGAAAATGGTGTGCCTATCGCCACGCCTGCAGATGATGATTTGTTGTTACAAGCAAATAAACAAGCCGTGGATATGTTGTTATTGGATACCCCACAAACGTATGAAAGTCGCTTAGAATATGTAAAAAAATTAGTTGATAATGATTCACAACTGGTTGCTGAAGTTATCAAAACATGGATTAAATAACCCCCCGTAACTATAGATCGTAATCAACTAACTAACCTCCGTATATGGCAACAAAAGAACTCAATAAAACCGAACGTGCTGCGGTACTGATGCTTGCTATTGGCATGGACAGAGCTGCGATGATTTTTAAAAATATGAACCGTCGTGAAGTGCAGGTGCTGGGTACCACGATGGCTAATATTACTGAAATTACGCCAGAAATGATGGATCAAGTGCTTGAAGAAGTGATTCTTGACGTTAAAAGTCGCACCTCATTAGGAATGGATACCGACAGCTATATTCGTACCGTGTTAATCAGTGCCTTAGGGCCAGATAAAGCCGGCAGTATTCTCGACCGTATCTTGCAAGGCGGCAGCACCAAAGGGATTGAACAATTAAAATGGATGGACGCGCGCTCTATTGCCGATATGATTCGTATGGAGCATCCGCAAATTGTCGCCACTATTTTGTCGCTTATGGAAGGCGATCAGGCGGCTGAGATTTTAACCAATCTGCCCGAAAATATGCGCTCAGATTTAATTATGCGTATTGCGACCATGAAAGGCGTTCACCCCAGTGCGTTGCGAGAATTAGATGAAATTATGGAGCGACAATTAACAGGAAGTGAAAACGTAAAATCAACGACCTTAGGTGGCGTTGATGCCGCAGCTAATATTCTTAACTTTATGGAAGGGGCATTAAGTGACACAGTTATGGGTGAAATTTCTGATTTACGTGCTGAATTAGCACAAGAAATTTTAGATAAAATGTTCGTTTTCGAAGATCTAGGCGCTATGAGTGGCATGGATTTACAAACAATATTGCGCGAGGTATCAACTGCACAGCTCTTACTGGCCTTGCGTGGAGCCAGTGATGACTTAAAAGAAAAAATCTTTACCAATATGTCCAGACGTGCTGCTGAGATTTTACGCGACGATTTAGAAGCCTCACCACCCGCTCGATTAAGCGATGTTGAGGGTGCGCAAAAAGAAATATTGAGTACCGTTAAAAAATTAGTCGACGCTGGTGACGTACAATTAGGCGGCGAAGGTGGCAAAGACGCGTATGTATAAAAATTCATTTACCACGCGTGAGCTTGCTAATTTAGATGTCTGGCAAGCACCCAATTTATGGGATGATGATCAAGGCAGCACGCCGCATCATAAGCAAAAAAAAGAACCTGCGATACCTGAGCCACCCGCAGAACCTGTGCCTATTCTTACCGTAGAAGAAATTGAGGCAATGCAGCAACAGGCTTACAACGAAGCCTATGAGCACGGCAAGCAAGAAGGTTTTGTGCAAGGTTTAGCCGAGGGCAAACAGCAAGGCTATGACGAAACGGTGCCTGTAGTAACACAACAAGCACATGCGTTTACTGATTTAATTAAGTCCTTAACAACATCGTTGCTGGAATTAGATGAAGAAGTAGAAAAAGAACTCATCACTCTAGTTATTGGTATTGCCTCGCAGGTTATTAACACCGAGCTTAAAATTCATCCTGAGCACATTACGGCTACCATAAAAGCCGCTCTTAAATTATTACCACTGGCAAGTCAAAAACTGCTGATTCACTTACACCCTAATGATTGTCAATTAGTACGTGAATGGATCGTGGCGGAAGATTTGTCGGCGGCATGGAGTCTTATTGAAGACACTAGCATTAGTCCTGGCGGTTGTAAAATTGATACCGAGGTATCGCATATTAATGCCAGTATCGAGCACCGCATCGCTCAGATTTTAAACAATGTATTAGGCAACGAGGCCGCAGTAAAACATCTCGATACCGCTATTCGCATTGCCATAACGCCAGAGGCAACAATTAAATCCAGTCATCTGCTTGAGTTTGGTGATGAACAGCATGACGCTGAACTTGAAACCGAAACTGCACTTGTCTCCGACGTTGAAGTTGAAACCGACCTTGACGCAGAAACAGAAACAGAAATACCTTCACCTTTAGAACAACAACAATGACCTCTCATGAGCAAACTCAGCGTTGGGTGCAACGCTTACATCCCTACACAGTAAGATTAAACAAAAAACCAGAATTAGTTGTTGAAGGTACGCTGGCAAGAATGGTGGGCTTAACACTTGAGGCGGTAGGTTGCCGTGCGGCAATAGGCTCGCGTTGCAATATTGAGGCAAAATCTGGACGTATTATCGAAGCAGAAGTCGTAGGTTTTGCGGGGACGCGGTTATTTTTAATGCCCACCACCGAAGTGCATGGGCTTGAACCTGATTGTCGGGTCATTCCTACTAATAATCACAGCATGGCAAAAGTAGGTTTTGGCTTATTAGGGCGCATCTTAGACGGTTCGGGCAATCCCATTGACGGTAAAGGCCCCTTAAAAACAGACGCGTTTATTTCGCTTAATGGCTCCCCCATTAATCCCTTAACCCGTAAACCCATTCGGGAATCTCTTGATGTAGGCATTCGTGCCATTAACTCTATTTTGTGTGTGGGTCGAGGACAGCGCTTAGGCCTATTTGCAGGAACAGGCGTGGGTAAAAGTATCTTATTAGGCATGATGACTAAATTTACTAAAGCCGATATTGTGGTGGTGGGTTTAATTGGCGAGCGGGGACGAGAGGTTAATGAATTTGTTCAAAAAACCTTGGGGGAAGAGGGCTTAAAGCGTGCCGTATTGGTGGTTACGCCTGCCGATAGCCCCCCGTTAATGCGTGTTCATGGCGCACTAATGTCCACCAGTATCGCTGAATATTTTCGTAATCAAGGTAAAGATGTTTTGTTGTTAATGGATTCGTTAACGCGCTTTGCCCAAGCGCATCGTGAGATTGCTTTAGCCATTGATGAGCCGCCCGCGACTAAAGGCTATCCTCCGTCAGTCTTTGCTAAATTACCGCATTTAGTCGAACGCGCGGGTAATGCCGATCATGGTGGTGGATCAATCACTGCGTTTTATACCGTTTTAGCGGAAGGTGATGATAATAATGATCCTATTGCCGATGCCGCACGCGGGGTATTAGATGGTCATATCGTACTGTCCAGAGCACTAGCAGAATCAGGACACTATCCAGCGATAGATATTGAAGCCTCGGTGAGTCGGGTAATGCCCGATATTATTAAAGGTGAGCACATGCAGCTAGCCCGTGAGTTACGCCGGCTTTATTCACTCTATCAACAAAATCGCGATTTAATCAGCGTCGGTGCCTACCAACCTGGCTCCGATGCGCGTATTGATCGTGCCATTGAAAAGAATCCTGCAATTGTTCAGTTTCTACAGCAAGATATGGACGAGGCCGTGGATATTTCTCGGAGTGTTGATGAGCTTAAACACTTATTGATGAGCTAAGTAATCGGGTAATCTGTGTATCGTTGTCATGTTCTGCTCCTTAAGCATATTAGATCTTCTTTTTTTGTCCTTATTCAATTCGCCCACTTATCGTCCATCCCTTTGTGAAAAAATCCAAACGAATTCAAGCATTAGTTGATCTTAATCTCATGCAAGAAAAAAAAGCCTTAGAAGTCATTGCTGAGGTTCAAAAAAGACTGCTTACCAGTCAAACACAAGTAGAACAGCTTAAGCATTATCGCCTAGAGTATGCCGAAAAATTTAAGCGTATGGGCAGCGCCGGCACGGGAATTAGACAGCTTCTTGATTTTCGCGCATTTATGGAAAAGCTGGATTCGGCTATTCATGGTCAAGAGCTTGCGCTCACAAGAATAGAAAACGAGTTACACCATAAACGTAAAGTGTGGGAAGGTTTACATCATCGTACCACTAGCTTAGAAAAAGTATGTGCCAGTGCGCTCCGTGATGAGCAAAAAGTTCAAGATAAACAGGAGCAGAATGCGCAAGATGAGCATGCCTCGCGTTCTAGTAGAAAACATAAAGACACTTAATCTGGCGACCAACTAAAAGTAGGACACTGTTATTAACGTTAAGCCGTTCGTGGGAGATTTTTCGGCGACGCTTAAGGTGAGCGGTCAAGCCGTGCTGAGTGTCCTGTATGCTGTTGCTAGTCGTTAATCTGGTTGTTAAGTGCAAGGAAACACTGTTATGTGCGTTTAATTTTAGGACAAGCGCTTAGCAAAGCTTTATCATAGTGCTTTTTTTTAATCATACTATAGGATTTTTAAATGCAAGTTACTGATAACATAGCAGTTACCATTCATTTTACGCTCACCGATGACGATGGCGAAATTATTGACAGCTCCATTGGCGAAGAGCCGATGACTTATCTACATGGCTCAGGTCAAGTTATTACAGGTCTTGAAAAAGCCCTGCATGGAAAAGCCGTAGGCGAAAAATTTACCGTTAGAATAGAGCCTGAAGATGCTTATGGTATCTTCTCTGAAGATCGTATTGAAGTGATTCCTCGCGATATGTTTGACGAAGGCGATGTCATTGAAGTGGGCATGCAATTTGAAGCCGATGTTGCTGAAAATCCAGCGATTGTTACTATCGTGGCGGTAGAAGGTGATAACGTGACAATCGATAGCAATCATCCCTTAGCTGATGTTGCACTTACCTTCGAGGTTGAAATTATAGGCCTTAGACCTGCTACCGAAGCAGAACTTGAGCATGGTCATGTGCATGGCGAAGCTTGCCATCATTAAGTAGCGGTTCGACCATCAATACCGCTGTTATCCAGCAAGGGCAAGACAGCATATATAAACTAGGGTGTAGGGAGTGCAAGCACCAACAGTAGGCGTTTTAGGCGAAGCCTGCACTCCTGTCTTAGTTGATCATCAAAAGTAAGCGCGTCAAGCCATTACTAAGTTAGTGTTAAGTGCTAAAATACCCGTATGTTTAACGTGTAAGCCTTTTTAAAAAAGGCACAGCACACACAAACTCATTGATTACTCCCTTTATTTACCAAGAGGTCTGTATGCGAAAGCTAACGTTTATACCCGCGTTAATTGGTGCGATACTGGTCATCGCTGTTATCTTCTACGTTGCCTTTTATTTCGTCTTTCTTGATCTATTTGTTGATTTATGGCTGTTTGAATCAATCAAACTAGGGTCATATTTTTGGCTTAAATTGCTGTATAAGTTCTTTCTTTCTGGCGGTGTAACGCTGGTATTTTTTGTCATTTTCTTCTTCCATTTTTGGATTGCATCGCGCTATTTAGGCTTAAATCCACTTGCTGATACTGATGTAAAAACTAAGCGAAGATTTACTTTTTTTGCTGATACTTTTATGACAGGCTCAGTAAAAATTTATACGCCCATTTCTTTATTACTGGCTATTTTTATCGCCCTCCCTTTTTATAATCAATGGGAAAGTGCGTTATTATTTTTCTTTGGTGAAAGTTCTGGCACCACAGAGCCTGTATATGGTTTAGATGTCAGTTTTTATTTATTGTCATACCCTATTTACGCACTAATTCAACATGAATTATTGCTTACCGCAGTGCTTGTTTTTATGATGATAGGTGCACTGTATGTGCTGGAACATCTGATTGTGCCTTATCAACGTAAAGAGTTTCCGCTGGGTGCAAAAATTCATTTAAGCTTATTGATTGGTTTTATTGTGGCGTTTGTGGTGTGGGGCTTCATGCTGCAACGCTTTGCCTTGCTGTATACCGATACCCATGCGCCCATTTTTTATGGCCCAGGTTTTGTTGAATTACGTTACCAATTACCGTTAATCTGGCTTGGCATTATTACCTTTTTAGCCTTGGCTGGCAGTGCGTGTTTGTTTATTTTTTCTGAAAAACACCGCATTAAAACACCCCTTTTTATCTCCTTAGCTAGCTTCTTATTAGCCTTGTTGCTGCCTAAAATTGAGTTTATTCCCCACATTATTCAAAAATATGTGGTGAACCCTAATCCTGTTCGGGCAGAAAAACCCTTCATCCAACACAATATTGATGCCACGCTTGATGCGTACAACTTACGTAATATCAAAACTATTGATAAAAGCATCAATTTAAATGCGCAAAAAGATATTGAAAATTGGGGCACTCAACAACGCTTTGAAAATATTCCCGTCTGGGATCGTGAATTTATTATTGATAGCTATAAACAATTACAAGAAATCAGACCGTATTATAAATTTAGATCGGTTGATGAAGACAGATACCATGTTTTGGATCATGTGCGTCAAGTTAATATTTCTGCGCGTGAAATCAATACCTCCAAATTACCCAAAGAAGCTCAAAATTGGGAAAATTTGCATCTTCGCTACACTCATGGTTATGGTGCGGTGGTCACCCCCGCAGCGCAAGAGGCAGATCATCCGCAGCAATGGTATTTACGAGATTTAAATTTACAATCTGAAGTGGGTTTTACCGTAAAGCATCCTGATTTGTATTATGGTCAAGAACAATTTGATTACGCTATTGTCCCGAATAAATTAAAAATTGTTGATATTGCAGGTTCACCTGATACTGAGTTAAGCACCGACTATCATGGAATAGGCGGTATTCCCATTTCATCATATTTTAGAAAACTATTGTTTGCTTTTTACTTTAAAGACGAGAAACTTTTCTTTTCCACCAATATTACCAATGACAGCAAAATAAAAATTCATCGTAATATCAGTGAGCGTATTACTAAACTCACCCCCTTCTTACACTTAGATAAAGATCCGTATTTAGTGATGACGCGTGATCGTTTTTATTGGGTACAAGATGCCTACACCTTATCTAAACATTATCCCGTAGCTAAACCTATCGATGATGTTTTCCAAAACGAAAAGCAACATTTTAATTACATTCGTAATTCAGTAAAAGTTATCGTTGATGCCTTTGATGGTGATGTGGAGTATTACCTTGCCGATGAAGCAGACCCTATTATCAACGCCTACAATAATGCTTATCCCAGCTTATTTAAATCGTTGACAGAAATGCCGGCCGAGCTTCGTCAACATTTACGTTATCCCCGCGATTTGTTTTATATACAAATGAAAATGTATGCAAAATATCATCAAACGACGCCAGAGTTATTTTATGAACAAGCAGAGACCTGGGATTTTGCGCACGTCCGTGAAAATATCGTCATGCCTTATTATCAAACTATGGACTTTGGCAACTGTAACGATAAAGAAGAATTTGTCCTCATTGAACCTATGACACCAGTTAATCGTAATAATCTCAGTATGATTGGCATGGCAGGTATTATGGATAAAGAACGCTGTAATGCAGACTATAAACCCAGTATTACGGTGTATAAATTTGGTAAAGATACGCAAGTAAATGGACCTGCACAAATCGAAGCTTTAACCCAGCAAGTTCCTGAAATTTCAGAACAATTCACGCTGTGGGGGCAATACGGATCAGTGATTGAAATGGGGCGTATGGTTATTTTACCCATGGGCAACACCGTGCTGTATGTGCAGCCAATTTATCTTGGCGCCAATAAAAACGCTATGCCAGAATTAACCCGTGTGATTGTTTCTATTGGCAATGAAACCATTATGGATAAAACCTTGCCGGCCGCGTTTGAGCGCTTAAAACAAATTTTTATTGATAAACGCTATTAATCTACCTCACCTTAAATACCATGCGCTTATTACTTGTAGAAGATGATGAAATATTGGGCGATGGCTTAGTCGCAGGCTTAACCATGGAAGGTTATGCTGTTGATTGGCTGACCAGCGGCAAACTTGCCGATGAAGCCTTAAAGCTTAATAGTTATGAATTAATCGTACTGGACTTAAATTTGCCCGACATGGATGGCATGACGGTATTAAAAACCTTAAGAGCGCGTAAAGATGAAACGCCCGTCATGGTGTTAACTGCCAAAGATACCTTACCTGATCGGGTGTTGGGCTTAGACAGCGGCGCTGATGATTTTGTTATTAAACCTTTTGAGCTTGACGAGGTCTGTGCGCGCTTACGAGCATTATCGCGCCGTAAAGATGGTCGCAGCGTGCCCACTATCGATTACAAAGACATTAGCCTTGATCCCGCCGCCCATCAAGTAACCTGCAAAGGTGAAAAAGTTGAGTTATCACAAAAAGAATTCGAAATCCTCAATTTCTTAATGAACAATATCGGTCGTGTTATTTCCAGAGCACGGCTCGAAGAAAGCCTGTACTCATGGCATTCAGATGTGGAAAGTAATACGGTAGAAGTTCATATTCATCATTTACGAAAAAAACTTGATACTGGTTTAATTAGAACAGTGCGCGGCGTTGGCTACATTATTGATAATGAAGACGAGTAATGAATTACTCATTACGGCAATTGTTATTGGTCAGTTTACTCTCTGCCTCCATGCTGATATGGGGTATTGCTGCGTATATTAGTTATCAACACACCCGCGATGAGGTGGCCAGTTTATTTGATGCGGAGTTGTCTCAATCTGGCAAAGTGTTAAATGCCTTTGTAGAAAATTTATTACACGAAGGCTCGTTATCTGCGTATTGGAGCCAGCCGCATCTGGATAATAATCTTCATACTTATGCGTTAAAGCATAAATTCAAACGTAAAAAAGGTTTTCAGCTGTGGCCAGATGAAAGTGGCTTGTTAGCCACGGGTAAAGATCCCTTGTTATATTCACTGCATGATTTTGATGAACCAAATATCGACACACAGTTATGGTATCTGTTTGATGATGTCTTGCAGGCCAATGCCTTAAGTCGACAATACGAGGGCAAAATTGCGTTTCAATTTTGGTCAAAAAAAGAAGGCTTATTATTGCATTCTGAAAGTGCCCCCCGTTTTGCCTTTTCCAGTGCAGAAACCGGCTTTAGTACCGCCAATATCGATAATCATCTCTGGCATGTTTTCAGTATTGCCAACTCAAATGGTGAATATGTTATTCATGTTGCTCAAAAAGAAGAAATAAGAGCGGAACTTACCGATGAAATTTCTGCGCAATTAGTCACCCAATTTCTCATTGGCTTACCTATTTTAGGCGTGGTGATTTGGTTTATTGTTGGGCATACCTTAAAACCACTTGATCGCTTAGAAAAATCCTTAGCCAAACGTGAGGCCAGTTATTTAAAGCCTATTTCGACACGGCAACTGCCCAATGAAATCATCCCTGTTGTTAATGAGATTAATAACTTATTTGTGCAATTAGAAGAAGCCTTTGAGCATGAACGCAGCTTTACCTCAGATGCTGCCCACGAATTACGCACGCCCTTAGCGGGCTTATTAACGCAAGCACAAGTAGCCATGCGCACACATGATGATGGCGTTAGAAAGCAAGCACTCAAGCGTATTGAGCAAGCCGTTAATCGAATGACTTATCTTGTTCAACAATTGCTTACGTTTTCTCGTATTGAGTCCAGTACCGAGTTTTTAAATCGTGAGCCCGCCGCACTTGGACAAGAAATTATTCAAATTATTGCGAATTTAGAACCCGAAGCACATAAAAAACGTATTCAAATGGAATTTCATGAAGACAATCCCATTCATGTCATTGTTAATCTGCCCTTGCTTGCGATTTTAATTAGAAATGTGCTTGATAATGCAATTAAATACACACCTAACAATGGCACAATTTTAATTAGCTTAGAAGGTAAGACGCAGCAGTTAGTGTTTAGCGTAGAGGATTCAGGGCCTGGCATTGAGCCAGATCAATATGAAAAATCTTTACAGCGTTTTCATCGCTGCATAAAAACCGCAAAAGCAGCCCCAGGAACTGGCTTAGGCTTATCTATTGTGCAGCGTATTGCGGCAATTCATAATGCAGAATTATGTTTAGGCGTGTCTTCATTAGGTGGCTTAAAAGTCACTGTCACTTTTCTTTTACATACGCCCAGCGTTGATCAAACCTGGCAGAGTAAATTGAGTTTTTTTAGCAGTTTAAGTGAAAAGCTCAAGCATCATAGTTAAGTTTATTCTGCTCAAATTGCGGTGCTTTTTATAACTTTTTCGTAACAATGTAGCGGCTTAAAGTAAAAAATTATGCTACAGTCCATGCCGTCAAAAAAAACCTATAAATACACTTGGTATTTAATGGTTATCGACACACTAATAACAACAATAACAAAGTGGACACACTATGAAAATTATCAATATCACCATCGTGGCAGCAGCACTGACCCTGTCTTTAAGTTCATTTACAAGTTCAGCTGATCTCTGTTTAGGGATGGCATGTATGTACAATAAAATGACCCCCATGGAAGGGATCGATGCAACCTTAGGACAAATTTCAAAAGCCTTAGCTACAATTAAAGACCAAAGTAAAACAGCAAATAATGATGTTATTGTTGATGATATCAAGGAAGCATTAAAACTTAGCAAAGAAATTAATGCCAATGACAAACTTGATAGAAATCGTAATCGAGCCAATGGGTATTTGAAACAGGCTCGACAAGCGCTTCAACACGGGGATGTAATTAAGGCGACCGAGCAGTTGCAGGAAGCAGAAAAACGCTTTGCAGAGCTTAAAGGTATGATTGATTTATCTCAAGAAGACCGGGTGTCTCAGCAAACCAATTTAATTAATCGTATGTTAGACACACCAGATCCTGCTGCGGGATCAAGAAAGTAAAGCTTACATCCCCCAACTCATCATTGCTTTGATGAATTGGGGGAATCAAGATTTATGCGGATAAGAATGGATAAAGCTTAGACACTTAGCTATATCCCAAGGTATTGGTAACGTAACTTAGTGCCAAACTTCTTACCAAATACCCCGTTGCACACAATGTGTTGCTTGGTGACGCCGTTATGCAGCATCAACCGTTTTCACAATATCATTAAAGCTTTCGACTCTAGTTTTACCTGTTGTAACCATTTCGACGCCAGTATCCACGACCATTTGACACAGGCCAGGAGTTTTATAAACCAATAGGCATAAATAACCCACCATAGGAATGGCAATTAATGCGGCAATAAAACCGTGTAAACCAAATGTGGTGAGTAATTTAATCAGTAAGGCGATAATATCTAAAGGCAATAAAACCATTGCTCCAAAATATGCAATAACCATAAAGGTGAACAGTACAAATACGACAAATTGAAGCAGCCTTACTAACGCAATGTTGATTTTTTTCATGAGGTTACGTTCCTGATAACTTAATTAAATTGAGTTGTAAGCTGTAATTGAGCCTACTTTTTTTAGCCGCGAATTATACCTTAAAGCAGCTAAATGACTTTATTTTTCTTGTGTAGTTTTCTTAATAAGGAAAAATCGATATAGCACCCATCCCGCTAAAAAACCACCTAAATGTGCCCACCACGCAACATCAATGGGCGTGTTTTTAAAGACCAATGCCGTGGTGGCATTATGCAATTGTAAAATAATCCATACACCTAAAAAGGCAATAGCCGGCACATGAATTACAATGGGGAGAAATAAAATAGGCACCCAAATAACGACACGTTCAAGTGGATAAAGAAAAAAGTAGGCGGCTAACACACCGGCAATGGCGCCTGAAGCACCAATAACAGGAATCGTTAAGGTAGGATCAAACACCCATTGCAGATATGTAGCAAGCACGCCGCACAATAAATAAAATATGAGAAAGCGCCAGTGCCCCATGCGATCTTCAACATTGTCGCCAAAAATCCACATAAACCAGATGTTCATTAACAAATGCCACCATGTGGCGTGTAAAAATAAATTAGTGACGAAAGACAAATAGCCATCAAAGGGTAAGCCTTGAATACCAAGCCAGCCGTGCGTATAGCGGATTGGAACCATGCCATAAAGCGTCATCAAGCGGGTACTATCACTCATTGGCATGAAGTACATGCTGATAAAGATAAGCGTGCAGAGTGCCATGATTGACCACGTGACAATAGGCGTTGATTCGCAAGGAGCAGTATCTCTAATGGGTATCATTGGTCACCTCAGATAACAGGTAATGGCGGAAGAAATAGCTCGTGCTCAGCCCCCATGTTGCCAAGGTGGGGGCGATAATTAAATAAGATAACGCACCCTTATGGCTTACAAGCAAAATCAGGTGATCAATCATTATAAGTACGACGGCTAGCTTAATTATTGGATAATTCGTCTAAATATTTTTCTGCATCTAAGGCCGCCATACAGCCTGCTCCAGACGAAGTAATGGCTTGTTTATACACAGAATCCATCACGTCACCCGCAGCAAAAACGCCGGCCACACTGGTCGCGGTAGCATTACCATGAATACCACTATGGACTTTAATATAGCCATGCTCCATCTCCAGTTGATCGGTAAAAATACTGGTGTTAGGCGTGTGTCCAATAGCAATAAACACCCCATGCACTGAAATATCTTGACTGACCCCTGTTTCAGTATGTTGTACGCGAATGCCTGTAACGCCCATCTCATCACCTAAAACCTCTTCAAGATGATGATGCCATTCGATGCTTACGTTGCCATGTTTAGCCTTCTCTACTAACTTATCAGCAAGAATTTTTTCCGAGCGAAATTTATCTCGACGATGAATAACCGTAACATGAGAAGCAATATTGGCAAGATAGAGCGCTTCTTCAACGGCAGTATTGCCCCCACCAATAACCGCAACAGGTTTATTTCGATAAAAGAAACCATCACACGTAGCGCAAGCCGAAACACCTTTGCCTTTAAAAGCTTCTTCCGAATCAAGCCCTAAATAACGTGCCGACGCGCCAGTGGCGATAATTAATGCATCACAGCTATACGTATCAGAATCACCTGTTAATGTAAAAGGCCGCTGACTTAAGTCCGCAGTGTGAATATGATCAAAAATAATTTCAGTTTCAAAACGTTCTGCGTGTTTAAGCATTCGTTCCATTAAATCTGGCCCTTGCAAACCTTCAACATCACCTGGCCAATTATCCACCTCGGTTGTGGTGGTTAACTGGCCACCCTGCTGCATGCCCGTGATAATAACTGGTTTTAAATTTGCTCGTGCCGCATAAATAGCCGCTGTATAACCAGCCGGTCCAGAACCTAAAATTAATAATCGACAATGTTTTGGGGTAGTCATTAAAACAATCTCCATAAAGTGGTATAAAAAAAGACAGTGTGGTGTCAGTAAGTAGCAGGCTTTAGCTTACAATATAGCATCGCATAAACAAAGTGCCTACGCTGTAAGATCTACGCAAAAGCAGCAAGGTAAGTATGTCACTAAACAGCTTCTAAATAGTGAGAATATGGGTTATGACGTGCGAAGACTATAAGAAGAATTGCGGTTTTGTAATGGCAAGTCTGCGTTAAAACAGTTATAACCGTATAATTACCTTTTATTATTATTTTTTTATGCTTGCTGTAATGGAAGAAAACATGTTTCGAGGTTTACGAGAAGTCGCCGCGTTAAGCTTATTGGCTAGCGCGTTATTTTTATTAATTTCGTTAGTGACGTTTAACTTAGAAGACGCGGGGTGGACGCATAGCGGCACAACGCGCACGATAAGTAATGCTTGCGGTCTTATGGGGGCGTGGATTGCTGATTTAGGGCTCAGCCTATTTGGCTTAACTGCCTATTTATTTCCCATTATTTTAGTATGGCAAAGTTACTTACTGTACGGTCAAATAAAGCACAAACGGGAAAAAATCATTATTTGTTGGTTAGGTTTATTAGCGCTCACGGCATCAAGTGCCGCCTTGCTGCATTTACACATCTTACGCGTGGGGTTCCAATTGCCGCGCAATACTGGCGGCATTTTAGGTGAAGAGACAGGCGAAACAATCTTAAATTTAATGGGTAACTCAGGCGCAACCTTATTTTTGATTGTGCTGTTATTGGCAGGCATTACCTTAGCGACAGAATTATCATGGGTTGCTTTAATTGATATTATCGGCAAATATACCGCGTTAATTTGTCATCGCTTGTGGCAACAATTAGGTCGCTATGGGCAACCAGAGTTTTCTTCAGAGTCGCAATCTGTTAAAAAAGTGAGTGCCAAAATAAAGAAAAAAACCAGCGTCACCACCCCTGAAAAAACACCAGAAAATACGCCACCACACGCAGCAAAAACAACTAGCCCAAACAAAAAGAAATCAGTCTCTTATGACCCCAAAAAAGGTGTACTGCCTAGCTTAGAATTATTAGACAAGCGCGAATCTCATGCTGTTAGTTATTCTGACGCTGATTTAGAAAACATGTCCAGACAAGTTGAAGGTATTCTGGCTGATTTTAATGTCACGGTAACCGTGGTAGGTTTTCATCCTGGCCCAGTCATTACGCGGTTTGAATTACTGCCCGCTGCAGGTGTAAAAGTAAGTCGTATTAGCACCTTAGCAAAAGACTTGGCCAGAGCATTATTAGTCACCAGCGTGCGTATTGTTGAAATTATTCCTGGTAAATCGGTCGTAGGTTTAGAAATCCCCAATCGTGAACGAGAAATGGTTAATTTACGTGAGTTAATCGTTTCGCCTATTTTCACGAACTCAAAATCTTTACTCACCTTAGCCATGGGTAAAGATATTGCAGGAACCTCCATCGTGGCTGATTTGGGTAAAATGCCTCATGTATTAGTCGCTGGAACAACGGGTTCAGGAAAATCGGTAGCCATTAATACCATGATTTTAAGCTTGCTCTTTAAAGCCACGCCGCAGCAAGTGCGGATGATTATGATTGATCCAAAAATGTTGGAATTATCGGTCTATGAAGGCATTCCTCATTTGCTTACGCCCGTGGTAACCGATATGAAAGAAGCTAGCAATGCCTTACGTTGGGCGGTTGCAGAAATGGAGCGGCGCTATAAATTAATGTCTAAATTAGGTGTTCGTAATATCGCAGGTTTTAATCAATTAATCACCGACGCGACCAGTCGTAACGAAGAAATTCGTGACCCCTTATGGCAACAAGTTATGCCTTTAGCTGAGGGTGAAAGTTATCCAGTATTAACCACACTGCCCAGCATCGTCATCGTTATTGATGAATTAGCGGACATGATGATGGTCGTGGGGAAAAAGGTTGAAGAGTTAATTGCCCGCTTAGCACAAAAAGCCCGCGCGGCAGGCATTCATCTTATTTTGGCTACGCAACGCCCCTCAGTAGATGTATTAACAGGCTTGATAAAAGCGAATATTCCCACGCGTATTTCTTTTCAAGTATCGTCACGCATAGATTCACGGACAATTTTAGACCAAGGTGGCGCTGAGGCCTTATTAGGCAATGGTGATATGTTATTTTTACCTTCAGGCACCAGCATACCCATTCGTGCTCATGGCGCATTTGTTGATGATCATGAAGTGCACCGCGTGGTGGAGTTTTTGAAACAAACAGCCCCCCCCGACTACTTAGATTTAGTCACGCAAGAGGCGGTTGAAGGCTTAGAAAGTTTTGTCAATGGCGGTTCTGCACCAACAACAGGCGAAAGCGATGCGCTGTATGACCAAGCCGTTCAGTTTGTTACTGAATCAAGAAAAGCCTCGATATCCAGTGTGCAACGACGCTTTAAAGTTGGCTATAACCGCGCCGCCACCATGATTGAAGAAATGGAAGCCGCAGGCATTGTCAGTGCGGCAGAAACCAATGGCTCACGCGTGGTATTAGCACCTTCGCCAGTAAAACCATAAGTTATCGTAGGGCAGGCTTCGTCTAAAGAGTCTGCTACTGTTGTTGGGCGTTTAGACCATCGAAACGGTATTTTTGATAAGACGTTAACCGCTTTAATTGTGCCGCATTCCTGCTACGCTCCTTACCAGCTAATCCAGACAAAACCTTATAAAGCCAACACGTGGATGACTTAAACGATATTAACAACCTACGCCATGTGACTAAATCGTGCACTTGCTTCCGCTGAATAACCCAGCGCTTTTGCAAACCACGGTGGTGGCGCGTCAAACACGCGTTGAAATTCTTTTAGTTGCTCCACTGCCTCGGTGACGTCGGGCACTTTTATGGGATAGATGTCCGCACGTATCACTTTTGCTGCGGCCGGCCCTCCAATTGATTGCACGAAGACAACATGGCAATCATTGATTAAATTAGCACGAAATAAATTTCTATCATCGCTACTGTCTGCTTCAAGTGTGGAACGTATATCAATTAGCGTGCACGCATGTCGAGATAACTGATAAACCAAAAAACGTATGCACGAGCCAAAGTGTCCGTTAATTAATGCGCCACTGTTGGAACCTATGGCAATACGAATTGATTCGGGCATGTCGCCTGCTTTATAGGGCATTATTTCCGGTAAGTCTTCATCTTCCGCTTCATCCCCCCACAAGTAACGCACCGCTAGCTTGATATTAGCCAAGCCAATACCGATATCCTCACCATCTTCCTCGCCATCAAGGCTACCCAAGCCTGTTTTTAAGTTAGTGACAGTAATGGCTTTTAATTTTTCATCATCTAAAGGTGAACCCAAGCGCTCATGTAATATTTCCAATAATCTCGGTACCGAAATGCCAGGTAAAATACGCGCAGCTAAGGCAATACGTAAAGCAAGTTCACGGGGTAATCCGTCCATTTTTATCTCCTAATTTGCGTTAATATTATTGATGTGTATATATGCATGGCGTTATTTTTTCACGTCAACGCATTACCTGCGTTACGGTGTTTTAATAAGCGTTAATCGTGTGCGATGTGAAGTAATATTTTGTGTCGTAAAGCAAACAATAACCGCGTTATGTTGTTCTTTTGTCCATAAGATTAAGTGCATTTACAGCATTATTGTGCGTGTTCAGCAGACAGTTTCTTATTGTTAAGTTAGCAAGCAAATCATTTGCCAACTTAACCAATACGTCGTTACGTCGCCTCTTTGCCCATTAGCGTGTCTTAGTGAATAAGCCTCAGTAACAGGGCAATAATTAACTTAATTTGGTATTATTGACGCCTACAAATATGAAGCACTTGCCATTTTTGCGATTACGACACAAGCTAAGCTTTACGCGATATTTTTATCAATACATCGCAGGGTTGAAAACATACAAACTTTGTCACTACGTTATATTTCAGATACATTTATAAGCCTCATTTTATTTACATTTAACTGGACACCGCTTCCCATGGCACATAAACAGCATCTATTCCATCACATGAGCATTAAGGCACGATTTACTGTGATTCTCAGTACCATGATCGTAGGTTTTACGATGTTTGGCATGGCCGCGTTTACCCTGATGACCACCTTGAATATTAACGGGCCTATTTATCAAGAAATCGTTCAAGGTAAAGATCTTATTGCTGATGTTCTCCCGCCACCTGAATACATCATTGAATCGTATTTAGTTGCCATTCAATTAACACAAAGCACCGATAAGGCAGAAATTGCATCGTTAAATGCAAAATTTATCCAGCTTAATCATGATTATGAAAAGCGTCATGATTACTGGCTAACACAAACACTTGAGCCTAGCTTACGCAGCGCATTGCTGGAGACCGCATATCACCCAGCTCGTCTGTTTTATCAGGAAGCTACGCAACATTTATTTCCTAGTATTGAAAAAGGTGATGCTGCTGCGGTTAAACACAGCTTAACCGTCATGCGTCACGCTTATGAAGCACATCGTCATGCCATTGATCAAGTGGTCAACTTAGCAAGCACGATCAATACGACCATTGAAGCCACAACCAATACCACGCAGCGTTGGTATCAACTAAGTTTACTGGGCATTTTCGTGGGCACTATTTTGCTTACCTTGTGGCTTACTTTAAAAATTAACCGTGGCATTTTAACGTCGCTGAATTCTGCTCAAGATATTGCCCGTGCGCTTGCTAAAGGAGACCTGAGCTCAGTTATTAATAGCCATCATCAAAAAGATGAGCTTGGCGAAGTCTTTCACTCAATGCAGTTGACACAAGACGCGCTTAAAGAATTTGTGGAAGATTTAGAGTACATGGCTAAACAACATAATCTGGGCATGATTTCAGTCAATTTAAATCACCATAAATATACGGGTGTTTTTGCGACGATGGCAATGGATGTTAACCAGCTTATCCAATCAAGAATTAGCCTAAACGATCGGGTAATTGGTCTCATGACGGAATATGCGAAAGGTGATTTTTCTACCAATATGGAGGTGTTGCCTGGCGAAACTTTAATCATTACGAAAACGATGAACCGCGTTAAAGAAAATTTTTTAGCAATTAACCACGAAATAAAAACACTTGCAGCGGCGGGCGCACAAGGTGATTTTTCTAAACGTAGCGATGCCGATCACTACGAATATCTTTTCAAAGAAATTTTAACGGACTTAAATACCTTAATTAACACTAATCACGTTGCTTTTACTGACATTTTACGGGTTGCGAATGCTTTAGCCGAAGGTGATTTAAGCCAAACCATTCAGCAACATTATCCAGGTATATTTGGTGAAGCTAAAGAGCGTATTAATCGGACGGTAACTAATCTTAAAGGCCTCATTGGTGAAATTAAATTTGCCTCAACCACCATTGCTACCGCAGCACAAGAAATTGCCGCAGGTAATAATGATTTATCCAATCGCACCGAAGAACAAGCTGCAAGTCTTGAGCAAACGGCTGCAAGTATGGAACAGTTAACCACCGCAGTTGAAGCCAATCGTGAAAAGGCACAAGATGCTAAGCAGCTTGGTTTAGGTGCGACCACCATTGCAAACGAAGGCATTGAGGTTGTTAATCAGGTAGTCATTAATATGAATAATATTAATGTGGCGACTAATAAAATTGTCGATATTATTTCTGTTATCGATAATATTGCCTTTCAGACGAATATTTTGGCGCTTAATGCAGCTGTTGAAGCGGCGCGTGCAGGGCAGCAGGGGCAGGGCTTTGCAGTGGTTGCGATTGAAGTGCGTAATTTAGCGCAACGTGCAAGTTCTGCTGCAGGCGAGATCAAGCAATTGATTGATAACTCAGTTGAGCACGTGAATGATGAAACGCGTTTAGTGGCTAAGGCAGGAAAAACCATGAGCGAAATTGTGCAGGCGATTCATCGGGTCTCGAGTTTTGTGACAGAAATCACGCTCACTTCGGCTGAGCAGGCCTCGGGTATACGCCAAGTTAAACACGCTATAGAGCAAATGGATGATGTTACGCAACAAAATGCCGCCTTAGTTGAACAAGCTGCTGCAGCCACTGAATCACTTGAAGAACAAACACAGCAACTCGCGGACATTATTGCTAAATTTAAATTCTGATACGCTATTTAGGGCGACAGGCTTTGTCTGCAACCCCATAAAACACAATCCATAGGATTGCAATAGGTGATAACTGTATTGCACCGCATCGCTAATGCGCCCTTGTATAATTAATAGGTACTCATGCTCAACTATATTATTCGCCGCTGTTTATATGCCATACCGTTATTAATTGGCGTAAATATTCTAACCTTCGTGTTATTTTTTGTGGTGAATAGTCCAGATGATATGGCGCGTATGCAGCTGGGTCAAAAACATGTCACGGAAGCGGCGATTAATAATTGGAAGCAGCAGCATGGTTATGATTTGCCTTTGCTTTGGAATTCTACGGCTGCGGCGCAAGAAAAAATCACTCATACCATTTTTTTCCAAAAATCAGTAGGGCTCTTTTTTTTCCAATTTGGTATTTCTGATGGCGGTAGAAATATCAATGCAGATATTAAAGAGCGTGCTTGGCCAAGTTTAGCCTTAGCGTTTCCTACGCTTGTTATCGGGTTATTGGTCAATGTTTGTTTAGCGTTATTTTTAGTCATGTTTAGACATTCATCTCTGGCACAATTAGGCACCTTATTAACCGTGATGTTGCTGTCAATATCCTCACTCTTTTATATTATTGGCGGACAATTTGTGGTGGCTAAGGTGCTACGCTTAGTGCCTATTTCGGGTTATGACGATGGTTTACATGGGCTACGTTTTTTAATTTTACCCATTATTATTGGTGTGTTTTCAGGCGTGGGCTCGGGAGTGCGTTGGTATCGCACCTTGTTTTTGGAGGAAATTGATAAAGACTACGTGCGCACCGCACGCGCCAAAGGTCTTAGTGAAATAGAAACATTATTCAAGCATGTTTTGCCTAATGCCATGATCCCTATTTTAACAGGCGTTGTAGTGATTTTACCGTTGTTATTTATGGGCAGTTTAATGATGGAATCATTTTTTAGTATTCCTGGATTAGGCAGTTACACCATTGATGCGATTAACAGCCAAGATTTTGCGATTGTCCGTGCCATGGTATTTTTGGGCTCAGGCCTCTACATTATTGGTTTGTTATTAACAGATATTTCTTATACTTTAGTTGACCCTCGTGTCCGTCTGGCTTAGCCGCGCATAGCACAGCTTATTGGGTATTTGCTAAGAAAAACAATGATACGTCGGGACAGCACGATGATAAAAAACAGTTTTGCGTGGCGAATCGGTTGGGCTATTTTTTGCATGATATTATCCATGACGGCGCCAGCAAGTTCAGAGTATGCAGCGGCGCGGCGCACTCTGGCAGTTGTAGCGCAGCCATTACCGATGACACGTCTGCACTGGGTGCTTAACGACATCCCTACGCGTATTCAATGGGATGGTAATTATGGGTATTGTGGGGAGGTTTCAATGATTAGTGCGGGCTTATATTATGGTCAATATTTATCGCAATATGATGTCCGTGCGATTGCCTCGCCCGCAATAAAACAATATAAACAACATGCACAACTGTTGCTTGGTGTAAATGCAGTTAGCGCGGCACAGCGATTACGCTTAGCGGCGAAGGCTGTGGCCAGCAAACGTCCAGAGGTATTTTATGCGTGGCTAAAAGATCAGGTTGTCAAAGGATACCCTGTCATTATGGGCGTTTTTACTAACGCAGGCGATGCGGAGTATGATCACATTGTGCCTGTTTTTGGGGTTGGCTCAGATTTCCCTTTAAACACAGCTTATCATCCGACTGATGTTATACAATTTAGTGATAATAGTGCACAGTCGCCCTACTATGCGTTTGAAATAAAAGCTTATTTAGCTAATCGACAGGTTGCCAATGCACAAGACGACAATACGTATTCACTGCCAACCTACCCGACGACAAAATATGGACTTGCGATTACCGGCGTGCTGGATAAATACCACGAAACACTTCCCGTACGATTGACCACAAATGTTAATTACGAACGCCCAGCAATTGTTCACAATACAGCAAGTAGACCAAAGGCTATGCCTATTACGCTAACAATTACGGTCTCTAATTTACACGCAGGCGAGCACTATAATTTATATTATTACCATAATCAAAATGATGTACCGAGCGAGTTTTTTAATAAGACTTCTGCAAACGCAGGTATTTTGCCTTGGAAAACGCTAAGCGCTTCGGGCAACACGTGGGCAACATCGTTAACAATTAAATCCAGCGATAAGGCCTTTTTTCGCGCGGTAAGGGTTAATGGCCCTTAGGCGTCACTGCCTTTCATACATAGCGCAGCGAATGTCTTTTATGTCACGCTATTGCGACCTATGCACTGTTTTGTAGGGATTACCATTGCTAGCCGTTACGTTGCTTTAAAAAAATGCTGTAACACACGAATTAAATACTGATGATCAAACACGCCGGCACTTTCACGTAGGCTGTGCATGGCCCACATAGGATTACCAATATCCAACGAGCGTACGCCAAGTTTGGCCGAAGTAATGGGCCCTATGGTGCTGCCGCAGGGTAAATCGCAGCGATGTGAATATTTCTGATAAGGCACGCCAGCTTCTTGACACCAATTAATAAATAATGCCTCAGTAGGGCTTTCAGTGCTGTAGCGTTGATTAGCATTTACTTTTATTACCGGGCCTTGGTTTACAATGGCTTTGTGATCAGCATCATACGCGAGTGGAAAACTAGGCTGATAGGCATGAGCCATGTCTGCACTTATTAAAAAACTGTGTGCCATGGCGCGGGCAAAATCCTCTGCATTGGTCTGCGTGGCGAAAGCGATACGTTGCAAAATATCGGGTAAAAAACTGCCTGCAGCACCTTTATGACTTTCACTGCCAACTTCTTCATGATCAAAAAAGGCACACAGCTGTGTGGCGGGCGATGTTGCACTCTCATTTGTTAATAAGGCAGTCATCGCGGCATGACAAGAGGCTAAATTATCTAGCTGACTATTTGCATAAAATTCATCGTTAGCGCCCCAAAATGTGCCTTTTTGGGTGTCGTAAATAGCCAAATCCCAGGCTAAAATTTTTGTAGTATCAAGCTTAGCGTGCTCGCGTAACAGCGAGGTAAAATAATCAGCAGGGAGCTGCTCTTCAGCTAAGGTGCTTAATATCAAGGGCAGCTCTGCGTGTTTTTGTAATTTCAAACCGTCCTCATTCACGCCTCGATTCATGTGAATGGCTAAATTAGGCAGTCTTAGTAAGGGGGCATCAAAACGAACCAAAGTATTTGCTAAGTCCCCCTGCTCATTTTTATAAGTAAGGCGTCCGGCAAGACTTAAATCTCGATCAGCAAAGGTCGCTAAAATGGGTCCACCATAAACCTCAACATTAACGCGTAAAAATCCCTCAAGATGATTAATTGCCTGCGGTTTAACGCGCAAGCCAGGTGAATCAGTATGCGCCCCCACTATTTTAAAGCCATGTTCAGCAAGCGGTGTCGACGCCATAATCCAAGCAATAATGGACGAATCATCACGAATGACGTAATAGCGTTGAGTTGGCTGTAGTGTCCAGCAATCGGTTTCATCAAGACGCTGAAAATGCTGCGAAAGTAACTGCTGCTCAAGTGACGCAACGGCATGCCAAGGACTTGGGCTGGCATCAATAAAATCCAGCAATTGTTGAACTTGAGCATGGCTACTCATAAGGCTTCTTCGTAAAAATGCAGTGCCGCAGAATTAATGCAGTAACGCAGTCCCGTTGGCATTGGGCCATCGGTAAAGACATGCCCTAAATGTGCCGCACACGCAGCACAGGTGACCTCAACGCGACGCATCCCATGACTAACATCAGCAATCTCAGTCACATTGGTTTTATTGATAGGTGCCCAAAAACTTGGCCAGCCAGAGCCAGAATCGTATTTTGTGGTTGAGCTAAATAACGCGGTATCACAACATACGCAATGATAATCGCCTGCGCTTTTACAGTCGGTGTATTGACCTGTAAACGGGCGCTCGGTGCTTTTTAAACGACAAATTGAGAACTGCTCGGGAGTGAGTTCAGCTTGCCATTCGGCTTCATTTTTAACGACTGTGGGTGAATTAAGTATTAGTTTGCTCATAGAAACTCATCAATTAAGTTAGTACGCTTAGCGTGTTAAGGAAGAAGATAAAAGGGATGTGCTGTCTTTATTCATTTAAGGCTAAGGCGACGGCCTCAGCAACTTTAATACCATCAACAGCCGCTGATAAAATGCCGCCTGCGTACCCAGCGCCTTCGCCAGCAGGATACAATCCTTGGATATTAATGCTTTGATACAAGGCGTTACGTTTGATACGTATGGGTGATGAGGTGCGTGTCTCTACGCCAGTCAATAACGCATCAGGCATGGCAAAACCTTTTATTTTTTTGTCAAACATAGGCAAGGCCTCTCGCAATGCAGTGATGGCATACGCGGGTAACGCTGTGCTTAAATTAGTTAAGTTTACGCCAGGTGTATATGAAGGTGATACCTTACCCAGCGCAGTTGAAGTCTGTGCAGTTAAAAAATCACCTACTAATTGCGCAGGTGCTTGATAAGAGCTGCCACCTAACACAAAAGCATGGGCTTCTAATTGGCGCTGTAGAGCAATGCCAGCAAGGGGATGATCAGGGTAATCACGCTCAGGGGTAATGCCCACCACAATGCCACTATTTGCATTACGCTCGTTGCGTGAATATTGGCTCATGCCATTAGTTACCACGCCATTGGCTTCCGAGGCTGCTGCCACCACGGTACCACCTGGGCACATACAAAAACTATACACTGAACGCTGATTGTGACAATGATGCACCAGTTTATACTCAGCAGCACCCAATTTAGCGTGACCCGCATAAGCACCATAGCGTTGAGCATCAATTAATGACTGCGGATGTTCTATTCTAAAGCCAATGGAAAAGGCTTTTGCTTCGACATACACGCCCCGGTCATATAGCACCTGAAAAGTATCGCGGGCACTATGGCCAATGGCTAACACGACATGATGACTATTAATAATCTCACCATTAGAAAGTTGCACTCCACAGAGGCGTTGGTTTTCAATTAAAAAATCATCGACACGACTTTGAAAGCGTATTTCCCCCCCTAATGCAATGATGCTTGCACGCATTCGCTCAACCATCGAGACTAACTTAAAGGTACCGATATGCGGCTTATTGACCCATAAGATTTCTTCAGGCGCACCCGCCTTAACAAATTCAGTGAGCACTTTTCGACCGTAATGATGGGGGTCTTTAATTTGTGTATAAAGTTTGCCATCAGAAAAAGTGCCCGCTCCGCCTTCGCCAAACTGCACATTGGATTCAGGATTTAATATGCCTTGTCGCCACAAGCCAAAAGTGTCTTTGGTCCGTTCACGAACGGCTTTGCCACGTTCTAATAAGATTGGCTTAAAGCCCATTTGCGCCAAAATCAAGCCCGCAAATAAGCCACAGGGTCCTAAACCAATAACCACCGGACGAAGTGCCTGCGTTGCTGCCCGCGTTACCTGTCGATACGTCGTGTCTGGTGTTAATACCAGCTGTGGGTCTTGAGGGTTACGAGCAAGAATAGCGGCTTCTAATGGTGTCTCAACATCTAAGGTATAGATAAAAAAAATGTGTTGTCGAGTGCGTGCATCAACACTGCGACGAAAGATACTGTAACGCGTACAGGCCTCAGCAGGAATGGCTAAGCGCTGTAAAATTGCGGTGTTTAAATCATCATCAGAATGATTTAACGGAAGTTTGAGTTCAATAATTCTTAGCATAGACAAGCAATAAAAACGGTAAGTAAGTAGGGGTTGATAACCGCGTATCTCGCATAAAGAAACCTAGCGACGTAGGGTGTAAGTAAATGTGCAAAAATTTTTTAACAAAAGTGGGAGAAGCTTCGCTTAAAGCGCCCCTCCCAGATTAATACTTTCACAGTCTCAATAACTTATTTCCACTCTAATAATTTCCATAAATTAACGCGACTGCCTTTATCTAAATCACCGCTACGCACATCGAGTTGACCATCGTTATTGGTATCAAGAAAATAATACGGTGCGCCAATTTCTGGAATGATTTTAATCATATAAAGCTGACCATTACGACGAAACTCTTGAACGGTCTTTTTTTCTTTACGATAAATTGTAATATCAGGTTCGATAGTTTCACCGTCGTGCAGCGCACTAGGTGGCTCGGGCACTTCTGGCAAAGCTTCTAAATTATCTTTATAAACACCCTCAACTGCCAGACTCATTAACGGCAATAAAGTGCATACAGACAGCACCGCTAAACGACATAAACAACTGCGCATAATAGGTTTCTCATAGCAAAAAATAATAGGGATTATTGGGCGGGATCTTTTTTAAGCCCTGTGGTAGCGACTGCTTACAAGCAATCGCCATATTCCATCACTAACAAACGGCAATCAAAGAGTGTGTGTGGATATTGTGTAGCAATAAAAAAACGTAAGCATAATTCAAGGATAAGGTAAACCGTGACGGTGCGTGCGGCAGCAGCCCATATTTTATATCGACAATAACGCGAACAACGCCACACCGACACAATCCACCAAAGAATAGGGAACAGCACCATGCCATGCACCGTTTTCCAACTAGCAATGGTATAGCTTACATTACTAATGCGGTAATCAATATAAAACAGGATGAGATTAATTAATACAAAAAAAGGCCAGAAAGCACGCCATAACGACAACTTGCCAAGCCATGCAGAATGTAAAAAATGATACCAATTACCAAGCTCTTTATCTTGCCAATGCCGATCAACCTCATGAGTATAAAGAAAGGTTAACAAAAATATCGCCGCACAAAAAATCAGTGCTTCATAAAGAGTAAATAAATGCGTGTAAGTAAAAATAATAGGTAACGTATGAATAAACATAATTGCTCATCCTTAAATTAAATAAAACTAAGCGTAATTATTCAGCCCCTGCCAAACATTATATTTTAAGCATAGAATCCCCCCCCTTTGAGAAAAAAAAGGGGGGGGAGAATACTTACAACTAAGCTTGAAGCGTTTTGGTCAGGACAGTTTCGTCCACCCTACTTGGCTTCAAGCGTATTGCTGTGTGTTATAAGAAAAACCATGGGTTTTTGGTGACGGCCACCATGCCCATGTAAGCAAAACATAACATCGCCCCCGAAAATGCCAGCCACCGCTCTTGACCTCGCACGCGTAAACAAAAAATACCCAAGCCAACATAGCCCAATAATGCCAGCAGTTTTGCACTTAACCAGCCAAACTCACCGCTTAACCAATTACCTTGAACAACTAGAATAATTCCTGATAAGACCAAGCACCCTGTAATGATGTGCGGAACAATTTTAAACATAGCTTGTTTAAGTAAGCCAGGATGTGTTTCAGAAATAATTACTCTGCCCACAAAGCTGACAATAGATAATAAAATAAAAGTAAGGTGCAAAAGTTTAATCATAATATGCTCGCGTAGAGGGCTAAAAATAAGGGGCTACCAACTTAAGACGGTATAGCATAAGCTTAAACCATTCGTGATAAGGATCAACTGTACGTGATGAACCCAAACCGTAACCGTACATCTCATTCGGCAAGGATTTCCTAAGCATAGCCGAAGGACTCATAATCGGTACAGTTAAGCCTTGCATCGTGTCTCGTCTTAAGTTGATAGCCAAATAAGGGCTGCTGCATTAGGTGATAAAACTTACCTAAGTACAATCAATATAAACGTAAATGCCTATTTTACCAAAAGCCCTGTGATGGAGGTGCTAAGAGACGGCGACAGTATTATGATATTAACTTCCCACACTAAAATAGCGGGATTTGTACGTCATGAACTGGTCGAATGAGGATGAAATAAAAAGAATACGTTCATTGTCGCTTTAGTCATTGCGTGCACTAGACGCAAGCCCTAGCGCACCACATGATACTGATTATCTGCCAACATGATTCTTTATTTTCTATTGCCGCTTTTAAGCCAACTAGCCTACAATTCCACAACCTTAAGTTTACTCAGCGATCACCTATGCAACACGCCATTGATCCAAAAATAGATTGTGTATTCAAAGCTTTATTGGGCAGCGAA